>Ga0196964_10000043_pt1 | contig 121129 bp, 117 predicted proteins | sample S1_10metaG_FD_148615 | JGI IMG/M metagenome (GOLD analysis project Ga0196964, IMG submission 148615) | Soil microbial communities from Anza Borrego desert, Southern California, United States - S1_10 | ecosystem: Environmental > Terrestrial > Soil > Desert | place: USA: California | collected...
GTTGTCTTTGCGTCCACGGTAGAGATTGGGGGAGCGAGAATCACCGAAGCCATTGCTCAAAAACTTTCACTTTCTCTAGTCGATGCGGAGCGGTTGAAGCGTGAGTATGGACTTGTGCGTGAGCGTCGTAATGGTAAGGCAGATATTTTTCCTATAGTACTTTCAAACGTCGCGACGCTTCGTGATGAAATTAATAAACACTTTGTATATTGGCATACACATCGCTTAGGAGAATCAGGCGTCCGGCGTCCTATTGAAAAAATAGTTTTGAGTGGCAGTGGAGCAAATTTACGTGGCTTCCCTGAATATTTAGCTCGAAGTATGCGGGTGAGAGTAGAGGTGGGAGATGTCTGGTCGAACGTTGCGATGCCTGATACCTATCTTCCAGTGATTACCCGTCGTGAATCGCTAGCCTATGCCACGGCGATTGGGCTTGCCCTCGGCGATATGCGTTCATGATCAACCTTCTTCCTGATAATCAAAAAGAGATGGTGCGTCGTGAGTACCTCCGGCGACGCCTTATCGTGATCGAGGTGTTCTTTATCACGCTCTCTCTTTTTGCCACCATTCTGCTCATCCCGGCGTACTTTGCGTCTGAGGCGAAATTCAAATCGCTCAAGGAGCAAGCGGGGCGTCTTGCGGCGAGCGAGACCGAGAAGGCGAGCAAGGAGATGGTTGCCGAAGCTGCTGAGGTGAAGCGACGGATAGGCTTGCTTGAGCAGAAAGTGGTGAAAGCGGCGCCGTTCATCGCCGCTGCGATAGCGAAGAAAGACGAGAAGGTCATCATTCGAAGTATAAGTTATGAACATCGCGGCGAAACCGCGCGTATCGACCTGCGCGGCGTCGCGCAAACCCGCGACGGACTGCTCTCGTTTGTGGAGCGGCTGAAGAAGGAGTCAGAGTTCGATGCCGTGCATTCGCCGGTCTCGAACCTCGTCAAAGACCGCAATATCGAGTTTATGGTCGAGATCGCCATCGCGCCCTAATATGTTTAAAGGAAAGAAAAATGCATCGCTTGTTGCTCTCGCGCTCCTCGGCGGGCTCGCACTCCTTGCGTACGGATTTTTCTTCTATCACATCAATCAAAAGAATGTACGCGCTGCCGCGCTTGGAGAAGAAATAGCGCTCGCGAGCGAGACCGAGAACTTGGCGCGTTCGCTCACGAGCTTGCTCTCCGGGACCGAAGCGGCGCGCACGGAGTTCTCCCGTTATTTCATCACCCACGACTCTATTGTCGTGTTCATTGAGCGCGTGGAGAGGCTCGGTAAGAACTCAGGCGTCGCGGTATCGTTCTCGTCGGTGGAGGAAGGAAAGGGCCGGTTCACGGCGTATCTTACGATGGAGGGCGGATTCGCGAACGTTTACCGTTTTCTCGAGTTGCTTGAGGCGATGCCGTACGAGCTCGAAGTGGCGCGCTTTACCATCAGTGTACCGCCACTGCCCCTTCAGAAGGAAGGAGCCCTGTGGGAAGGGGAGGCGACCATCGAGCTCCTTAATTTCATATCTACCCTATAAATCACATGGAACGACAACTTAAAAACTTAATCCACACGACACGCGCATGGCTCGACCAGGATCCCGGCAAGTCGCTGGTGAGCCCCGAACGCGACTGGCGGGTGCTTCTCTTAATCTTCATGGTATTTTCGGTGTGCGTGGTGGCCTGGAGCACAGCACTCTTTATTGCAATAAACGGTGATGATTTCGTTTCGCTTCCCGAAAAGCGGACATCGAATCAGACATTTACGCGCGACGAACTCGATCACGCTCTCTCTTATTTGAAGGGGAAGGAGGAATATGAGAAGGCATTGCTTACGCGCCCTCCTTCCGTCGTTGACCCGTCAAAGTAGTGTGGTAGAGTTCGGTTGTCATTTGCCCCTGTAGTTCAATGGATAGAACTGCGGACTTCTAAGCCGTCAATGGAGGTTCGATTCCTCCCGGGGGCGCAAGGGAACATGTGGTGATCGCAAGCGCCCTCGTCGTTCAATGGATAGGATTTCTCCCTCCGAAGGAGGAGATGCAGGTTCGATTCCTGCCGAGGGCATAAAGTTGCTACGGATAGCAAGTTTATGGGCCGCAGCGCCGACGAGCGCGAGGCGGGGGCTGCGCAAAATTTCAGCAGAAATTTATGTGTGGCCAAAATCTAGGTTAGATTGCGAAATAAGGGAGCGTACGCTACGCTAGTCAGATACTATTTAATAGTAAGTAATGGACGCTTAGCTCAGTTGGTAGAGCGCCCCGTTTACACCGGGAGGGTCGCAGGTTCAAGTCCTGCAGCGTCCACCACACATGCAACGACGTTTGGAATGTGAGATAGTCGGCCGGGTGCAGCTCGTTATGTATCGTGATTTTGCCTGCCGCAAGGCACGCGCGCTTGGTATAACCGGCACTGTCGAGAACTTGAAGAATGGCGGGGTGTACGTGGTAGCTGAAGGGGAAGAGGCATCGCTCAAGCAGTATCTCGAAGCACTCCGGCGCGGCCCGCTGCTCGCGCGCGTAACCGGCATCACTGAGAAATGGTTACCGTTTAAGAATGAATTCACGAATTTCAGCATCATCTTCTATGAGCGCCGCTAAGAAAAATTTTCCAGCATCGATCGGCCTTATTATGGACGGCAACCGCCGTTATGCGCGGGAGCGCGGGCTTCCTGTATTTGAAGGGCACGAGGCGGGCCAGAAAAAACTTAAGGAATTTATGCAATGGGCTAAGGATGCCGGAATCACTACGGTCTACGCATATGCCTTCTCAACTGAAAACTGGGAACGCACTAAGGAGGAGATCGGGTACCTCATGCGGCTTCTCGAGAAGGCGATTATCGCTGAAGCCAATGAGCTCATTGAGGAGAAGATACGGATAAAATTCATCGGCCAGCTCGATCGGTTCTCACCGAAGCTCCAGGAAGCGATGCGAAAGCTCGAGGCTGACACTAAGGAATTCAAGCATACGCTTGTACTCCTTCTTTCGTACGGCGGACGCGCTGAGATTCTTTCGGCGATAAAAAAGATTCCTCGCAATGAATTAGACGACCTCACAGAGAAGGAATTCTCGAAATATTTATGGACCGGCGGTATTCCTGATCCCGAAATGGTGCTGCGCACTTCCGGTGAGGTCCGTACGTCGAATTTTCTTCCCTGGCAGAGCGCCTATAGCGAATGGTTTTTCACGAAGACGCTCTGGCCCGCATTTACGAAGCAAGAATTCACAGAAATCCTCTCTGAATTTTCGAAACGCGAGCGCCGTAACGGCAAATAAGGTGAAATCAGTTAGCACAGTGTACGAAGACGAGCACGTCATGGTGTTGAACAAGCCGACAGGGCTTGTGATGCACGGCGACGGAAAGAGCGACGAAGTATCGCTCGCCGATCTCGTACTTAAAGAATATCCCCTGCTCAAGGAAGTTGGCGAACCCATGGAGTTCCGAGGGAAGCGCGTGATGCGTCCCGGCATCGTGCATCGCCTCGACAAGGATACGAGCGGCCTGGTGGTGGTGGCCAAGGATCAGGCGACGTTCCTTTCGCTGAAGCGCCAGTTCCAGGCACGCGAAGTGAAGAAGACCTATCTTGCGCTCGCGCACGGCTCGATGAAAGATGACAAGGGGCGCATCGACCGTCCGCTCGGCCGCTCGCCGAAAAACTTTCGCGAAATGAGCGCCCACAAGAGCGCTCGCGGGACATTGCGCGACGCCGTGACCAACTATAGGGTCATTGGGCGCTTCGCCGCCGAAGGGGCGGAGTTTTCGTATCTCGAGCTTACGCCAGAAACCGGCCGTACCCACCAGCTCCGCGCGCACCTTAAATTCGTCAATCACCCGATAGTCTGTGATCCTTTGTATGCCGGAAAGCGGGGATGCGCTCTCGGCCTCTCGCGTCTTGCCCTTCATGCAGCACGCCTCGAGTTCAGACTCCCGGACGGACGGACAATTACCGCAGAGGCGCCACTTCCGGCGGATCTTGCCACCGTTCTCCCGAAATCCTTGCCTCGCCTCGTGTAGTCGTGCTACAGTTTCCCTTGTCATGAAAACGACCCTGAAATTCACCCCCGTCGACACTGCCGCTCGCGCCGCGCTTCTTTTTGGGAGCGGGGATACGGTGCGTGTCTGGTCGAAGATCGTGGAGAAGGGAAAAACCCGCCTCCAGGCGTTCGAAGGGCTCGTACTCTCGCGCAAGCACGGCGCCGAGTCCGGCTCCACCTTCACCGTCCGCCGCGTGGCGAGCGGAGTAGGGGTTGAGCGCATTTTCCCGCTCTACTCGCCGCTCATCGACGAGATCGAGGTGGTAAAGCGCTCCAAGACCAGGAAGTCGAAGCTCTACTATGTCCGCGACAAGGCGGCCAAGGAAGTCCGCCGCAAGATGAAGCAGGCACACGTGATCCACAAGGACGGCGTGTCGGTGGTCACCGGAGTTCCGGCCCCGGAAGTTGCCGAGGAAAAGGTCGCGGAGTAAAATGAAGTCCCACGAAGGTGGGATTTTCACATGCACGGGTGGCGAAATTGGTAGACGCACTACCTTGAGGTGGTAGCTCCCGCAAGGGAATGGAGGTTCAAATCCTCTCCCGTGCACCACAAATCATTGACCGGCAAGAGCCGGTCTTTGATTTTGTGGTGGAAGGGATTTGAAAACCGGAGGGCGACGGCCTGAGGTGGGGTCGCGCGAAAATTCAGCGGAGTTTTACGCGTGACCAAATCCTCTACTGTTGTGCGTGAGCCGGGGTCGCGAAATTTCCGAGCGACGGCGAGGAAATATTCGTGACCACTCTACCCTCGCTTTATATCTGTTCGCAGACACTTCCGTTTTTGTAATCTAGAGCGTATAGTGCCGTCGGGTCTACGGACGAACATTTGAAAGAGGTGCCTTATGGCAAAGAAGAAGCAAGACCTTGCTCCGCAGAGCAAGGAAGAGCTTAATCGGTTCATCTCGGAACTCGGGCTGACTGCTGCTGAAATCCGGCAAATTCAAATAGAGCTTGCTCAGGAAATAGCAGCGGCTATTGAGCCGCTACAAGCTGAGGCGCTCAAAAAATGGACACCTAAAAACGAGCGGGGGGTTGAGCTCCGAGAAGCAATATACGCGTATGCCCAAAAGCATCGCACGGCACTTACGGACAATGAAGCTCGAAAGACGGTAGAACTACTAGCGGGTCTGCTGCAGTGGCGGTTTACGCCGCCTGCTGTGCACCTCGCTGAAGAAATCTCCGAAGATGAGGCTGTAGCTCAGGCAAAAAAGCTCGGACTCGACCAATTCGTGCGGCAAAAAGAAGTCCTGGATCGAGAGGCGATGCTGAAAGAGCCGGCAGAAGCTTGTCGTCTCGAAGGGGTAACTATTCGCCATCGGGAAGATTTTGTGATCAAGCCGCTCAACTTCCCATTTCCAATCGTTCGGAAGTCTCGTCGGACGAGTAAGCTCGAATTCGAGGAGCCGAAAGAGGGAAAGAAAAAGAAAAAGTAGCCATGCGGCCAGCCGAGGAGGACTGGCCGTTTCTTTGTATACTGCAAGCATGCATAAAGAGCTCGCCCTCAAAGCGCTCATGGAAGAAATGGTGGCGGACGCGTCACTTCCGCTCACCACCAATCTCGTCTTCGGGGAGGGGAACCCGGAGGGTAAGGTGCTCTTCATCGGCGAAGCTCCAGGGAGGGACGAAGATCTGCAAAAGCGTCCGTTCGTCGGCCGCTCAGGGCAGTTGCTTCGAAAATCCATCCGCGACATCGGATGGAAAGAAGAAGATGTCTATATCACGAACATCGTGAAGCGCCGCCCGCCCGAGAATCGCGATCCGTTGCCGATCGAAATAGAAGCATACAAGCCCTATCTCACGCGCCAAATTGGCATCATAAAGCCGAAGCTCATCGTGCCGCTCGGGCGCTTTTCCATGAACTATTTCCTCCCGCTCGCCAAAATCACGCGCGACCAAGGAAAGCTCTTTCGGGCGAACGGCTTCCATGTCGCGCCGATGTTCCATCCGGCCGCCGCGCTCCGCGCACCTGAGATGATGAATGCCTTTACTCTGAGCTTCAAGAAATTGCCAGCCATGCTCAAAAAAGTGGACGAGGGAGACGAAGAGAGGAAAGCTCTCGTCGAGAATCTTACCCCGTCGACTAAGAAAGTGAAGCCGGAGGATCTGCAAAGCCCTCTCTTTTGAAATGGACGGGAACGTGCTATAGAATGAGAGTTCTATGGTGCCTATGGTGTAATGGTTAGCACTAGAGATTGTGGATCTCTCAGTCAGGGTTCGAATCCCTGTAGGCACCCAAGCCGAAACGGCTTCCGGATTTTTCCGGGGGCCGTTTTGCGCTTTGCGTATAGGGATTCGAAGGCCGGAGGCGCGCCATTGGTCTGAGCGCCGAGGTGGGGTCGCGAGTACTTAGCGCGCGGAGTATACTTCGAATATGAGCACGCTTAGTAACTCGTGACCGAATCCTTGTAGGCACCCAATATGAAAAAACTTTTATTAGCAGTCGGAGGAATAATTCTTGTAAGCATTACCTACTACGGCATTTCTCCGCTTTGGAAAAACATCAGAGTGGATGACGCGCTACCGTTGATGATGGCGACGTCCACGGACGCTTTCTTGGGCTACCCTATAACCGACACGGCGGCGCATCCCGCAAGCGGCACAGTGAAAGTCCTCAAGACCGAAGCAGGCTCGGTCATTCGTTATGAGGACTATAAAACCATCAACGGACCCAACTTGCATATATATCTTTCTAAAGAGTTAGACGCCAAGGAATATATCGATCTTGGTCCCATCAAGGGAACGGAAGGGAACATTAATTATGAAGTACCTGCGGGCGTCGACGTATCCGCATACCGCTACGTACTTACATGGTGCAAGCCGTTTGGTGTTCTTTTTAATTACGCCGAAATCAAATAGTCTCCCATGCAACGAAGCTCCCACACGTTCCCTTTCATCCTTCTTGTCGCGTACCTGATTCTTTTTGTCGTGCTAGCGTTCAATCCTTTCGACCGGCCGACGTGGTGGGCGGAGAATGTGACGGTATGGATCATCGTCGGCGCGCTTGGCGTCCTCTATTGGAGAGGCATTCGGTTTTCGAATACCGCGTACCTCCTTATGAGCGTGCTCATTTTCCTCCATACGATCGGCGGACACTACACCTTCGCCAAGGTGCCGTTCGACTGGGTGACCGATTTCTTCGGCTTCGAGCGCAATCACTATGACCGCGTCGCGCACTTCTCGGTCGGCTTCTATGCGTATGCGATTGCCGAATGGCTGTGGTCTCGGCGGCTTGTTGAAAACAGAATCCTTCTGTTTACCTACCCGGTCTTTGCGATCGCTGCGGTAGCGGCATTGTATGAAATTATTGAATGGATCTATGCGGCAACCACGAATCCGGAGGCGGGCATCGCGTATCTCGGGAGCCAAGGGGACATCTGGGACGCTCAGAAAGACATGCTTGCCGACACGCTTGGAGCCCTGCTAGTGACGATCCTTTTCTTTTTTATGAAAAGAAAAGACAAAGGCCCAATCCTTTTTTATGAGCATGATTTTTACATTTTCTCAAACTTTTCCTCTTTTGCGCTCGACTGGAAAGGGAAGCGCTATATAACCTCGGAACACGCATATCACTCCGAAAAGTTCAAAGATGAGCCCCTGAAAGAGGAGATCCGCCAATGTCGCTCGGCGCACGATGCGCTCAAGCTTGCGCATACCCACAAGAATAAGTATCGAAGCGACTGGGACGAGGTGAAGCTTTCAGTAATGAAGGAGATTCTCCGCGAGAAAGTAAAGCAGCACCCGTACGTAAAAAAGAAGTTGCTCGATTCCGGTGAGCGCGAGCTCATTGAAGATTCATGGCGCGACGATTTCTGGGGTTGGGGGCCGAAGAAGAATGGCAGGAACCAGCTGGGTAAATTGTGGATGGAGGTACGAAAAGAATTTCGATGATCATGGAGAAATTCAATTCCTCGGCACCTGAATCATCAGACCAACGCCTAGAAAGATTTCGCGAGGAGCTTGCTCCGATTTTCGACGAGCGGTTCGTCACGCTCGGCCATGGCACGAGACTCGACGTCGCGGAACAAATTCTCGAGCGCGGCCTTGAAATGAAATCTCCAATGCTTCAATCGACGACAATCGGGCTTGAAAATAGCGATGAAGACATGGGGAAGATATTGAACTGGGGACACAACAACGCGAAGGCTGTCGTCGTGGTGATGATTCCGAAAGACGCTCGCCTTTCCATGGAGAGGCAGGAGGAAATCATCGATCCCAACGATGATGTGAATGAGTATGGCAATCCATGGGTTCTTCCACCGAGGTTCATTAAAGGATATATCGATACGGAGCGCCAGCAGCTGATTTTGAATCCCTTGTTTGAAGAAAATCCCAGCATTCGCCCTCGGGAAACCAAAAAAAGAGAGCTTGTGGGCAGAGGGGAGGCGTCATCGGCCGCCGAGATACCTGTGCCTCCTCCTTCAGGGGTCCCGGATAGTGATATTTTCTAAAACGTAGCGAAAGAGGCCCTGGTACGTCTTTGATGAAGTGCGCTTTACAAGCTAATCAAAGACTACTATGGCTATCGACCGAGAACGAGAAGTATATGAAAGGGATTCTTCGGCGACGGGGATTCTGGTGGGCGTCCTGGTGGTGGCCGTCGTGGCGGTCCTCATCTGGCTCGCCTACAGCCAGGGAATCTTGAGGGGCGGCCCCGGGGTTCCTAACACCGGCGACAGCGACACGCTTCGCGTGAACGTTGATACTAATTTGCCGGGTGGCACGACGGACACCGGCGCTGGTTCAGGTACGGGCGGTGGTACGGGCACAGGAAGCGGCTCGACTGGCGGCACCGACTAAATTTTTAAAGAGAAAAGCGGCCCTAGTGATGAGGGCCGCTTTTTGTGTGCGGGGACGGGGGATTATAGACCGTCTCGTGGGGATTTTCGATGAGCGCCTTCACGTTGTTTGGCGTACGGCGCCAGCAATGGAACCAGTACGTGTAGGATTTCGCGTGCGTTCGTGGTCCCGCTTTTACTTTTTCGATTTCGTAGTTTTCATTGGAAACGAAGAGCGCTCGTGTTTTACCGTCATTTTTGTATAGCTTGAACGTGATTTCGTTCGCGGTCGGCCTGTCATTAGGGTAGCCGTACGGGTGCACAGCTTTCAGGATGAGAAATTCCTCGCTTCCTTTTTTCTGCCTCTCCTGGGTACAGCTTATAACAATGGCCGGTTCGGGTTTCTCTCCCGGCAGCTCTTCTTTCTTTGCTTTTTTACCCTGCGCCGCGTCCGGAATAGCGAAAGCGATCGCTAGCACTGCGAGATATCTCCTCATGCGTTCGCTCCTTATGGGTGCATATCTGTGACAACTATAGCGGGTGAGATTTCTTTTGCAACAAGAAGGAAAACCAACCCAATATGTTGAATAATGAGAATATGGCGCCTCCCCTCACTGGCAACGTTCCCCCTGGTTATGAACGTTCCGCCGAGTGGGGCGCCGGTTACGAATACGGAAATCAATCCATCATTGCCGCTTATGACCGCCACGGGGCTTGGGCACGGCTGGTACTACGGCAAAAAATCAGATAAAAACCCGGTCGCCGCCCTCATGCTGCATCGCGGAGAGGGGACGAGAAACACGATGTGGTACGACCCGTCCCGGGAATAGGGCGTGATATACTTTAGAAGATTCTTAACAGCGTAATTTTCAAAGTTAGTATGATCGATAAATTAACCCGCTGGGGATATAGCCGATACACCAGCATCGTCGCACGGACCTTCCTTTCGGCAGTTTTCATCGTCATTGGCGGCTCGAAAGTGATGAACTTCGCGGGAACTTCCCAGTTCCTTGGAGCTGCAGGGTTCCCGATGCCTGAAGTGTTTACCGTAATTGCCATTATCTTCGAGCTCGGCGGCGGCCTCATGCTTCTCTTTGGCCTCAAGAAGCGACTCGCCATCACGATGCTTCTCGTCTTCACTGCGGTCGTAACGGCGCTCTTCCACGTGAAGACGCTGTTGGTGGATCAGACACAGATGGTGATGTTCCTTAAAAATCTCGCCATCATGGGCGGCCTCCTCGCACTTTACAAGGGATGTGGATGCGGTCACGGCGATTGCACGACGTGCAATAACGGTACGTGCACGACCTGCGAAGTGAAAGAGCCTCCGAAAGTAGCGTAACTCTGAAAAAAGCCGCCGCGAGGCGGCTTTTCCGTCCACGCGTGTTAGTTTTCGCCGCCGTGGCCGTTACCGGAGCATGAAGTATTAATCACCATAATAATCGCCGCCCGGCATAACGGAGTTATGGCGGGCGTGCCACCGCAACTATGCAGGAACGTTTTTGGGACAATGTTAATTTTAACCGCGCGGCTATCGCCGTCGCGGTGCTTGTCGCGCTTTTCATGGCGGTCAAAGTCGCCGCTGAAGTGAAGTCATTCCGCTACATCGGCGGAGGAGTGACCGCGACCAACACGATCACCATCTCCGGCGAAGGCGAGGTATTCGCCGTGCCCGACATCGCGACCATCAGTTTCAGCGTACGCCACGAAGGAAAGACGGTCGCTGAAGCACAGCGGACGGTGACGACGAAAATCGACGCCGCGCTCAAGTATCTGAACGGCGCAGGAATCGAGGAGAAGGATATCCGTACCGCTTCCTACAACGCGTCGCCGCTCTATACTTACGATTACACGCAGATTCCCTCGCGCCAGCGCATCTTTCAGGGGTATGAGGTTTCGCAGATGATCGAAGTCAAAGTGCGCGACACCGACAAGGTGGGCGACATCCTCGACGGCATCGCGAAGGCGGGCGTCACCGACATCTCAGGGCCCAACTTCGAGATCGATGACGAAGAGGCGCTTCAGGTAGAGGCGAGAGAGAAGGCGATCGAGAATGCGAAAGAAAAGGCAGAAATCCTTGCAGAGGACCTTGGCGTTCGGCTCGTTCGGGTTGTTTCCTTCTCGGAATCGGGAAATTACCCGGTGTTCTACAAGGGGTACGACATGCTACAAGCAGAAGGACGGGGCGGCGCGACGAACGCGGCGCCGTCGGTCCCGACGGGGGAGAACAGGATTCTCTCGAACGTGAGTATCACCTACGAAATTCGCTAATTGGATAAAAAGAGAAAACTGCTCCATAAGAGCAGTTTTTCTTTACCCGACGGTACTTGACATCACGTCAAGAAATATGATATAATATAAACAGAGTTCGTAACTTATCACAACCGGTCCCGCAAGGGAAAACTTACTTCAAAAGAAAAGAGAGGTGGCTTTATGCACGATTCGATTGGCATTTCAAAGCTCGCTGGTGTCAGGGGCCGTGGGCACGAGCTCTATGGGCCAACGCTCGATCGCGTCCGCGCTGCTGCGATGGGAAGCACTCGCCCCGTCTCGCTCGTTTCTGTGAACATGGTCGGCGACGAAGGTGTGGGTGGAAAGGTGCGTATTCCGAAGGAGCGCCTGCTCGTCGATGACGCGAAGTGTGTTTCGAGCTTGGCGACGAACGCGGTGCGCAACGTCGAGCCCACGCAGGGGATGGAAGAGATCTACGAAGAGCTGGTACGCCGATACGAGTGCCGACGGCTCGAGCTCCCGCTCTCGCCGGGGAACTATATTCTGGTCGATATGACCGGGACAGGTGCGCTCGCGGGCATGCTCGTTCTTGCCGTTTCGCGCTCGAACAATAAGAAGCTCATCCTTGCGTCGCTCACTGCGATCGGGAGCCTGAAGAGACTCCACAAGGAAAAGGTCTTTGTCGAGTGCGAGGCGCTTCAGCGCCGGAAGCCGGGCGCGTGTCAGAAGTCGGGGTATCGCGAATTCTTCAGCTTCCTGGTGTCGTACTTCGACTCTATGCCGGCGCCCGAACGCAAAGCGCGCCCTGCGCGTGCGCGGAAGGACTGCGACATCGTGGCTGCCGCACGCCACGGCTACAGCATGCCCTGGGAAGAGCAGGCGCCTACCTTCCGAGTGGGCTAGCCTCAGCCCACTTTCAGACACCCTCCTGACTTCGGTCCGGAGGGTGTTTATTTTTAATGAGTTGACTTCTGTTTCTTAGGGGCGTATAGTTGCCCCATAAACGACACCCGCAGGGGTGCTTTTTCGTAAGAGAAAAGATAAGGAGAAAGGCATCCGTGCGTCGTAACATTCATCACCATGTCCATCATCGATTATCTGCGCGAAACCAAAGGAGAGCTGAAGCACGTGACCTGGCCGTCGCGGAGTCAAACCCTTACCTTTACGGCGATCGTGATCGTGCTCTCGATCATCGTCGCATATTTCCTCGGCGGCTTCGATTTCCTCTTCCGTCTCGCTCTTGAGAAGCTTCTCATCAAATAAATCAAATGTCGAAACAAGAATCAAACACCGGACGCAACTGGTACGCCATTCACACCTATGCAGGCTATGAGAACGCGGTGATGAGGAATCTCAGGCAGCGCATCGATTCACTTGACATGGGAAGCAAGATCTTCAACGTCATCGTACCCGTCGAGAAGAAAATCAAGATCAAAGGCGGGAAGCGCGTCGAGATCGAAGAGAAGATCTATCCTGGCTACGTGTTGGTCGATATGATCGTGGACGAGGATTCCTGGTTCGTGGTGCGTAACACGCCGCGCGTGACGGGATTCGTTGGCGCAGGCGTGAATCCGGTGCCGCTCGAGAAGGCCGAGGTGGACTTCCTCTTTGGCCGCATGAAGTCGGATACCGTGAAGCACAACATTGATCTCTCGGTCGGCGAGGCGGTCATCGTCACTGACGGTCCGTTCAAGGAACTCGAAGGCAAGGTCGCCGAGGTCGATTCGGAACGCGGCAAGGTGCGCGTCCTCGTCTCGATGTTCGGCCGCGAAACGCCCGTAGAACTCGACTTCTTGCAAGTGAAGAAGATTTAAATTACACTAGCCCGGTATATGGCTAAACGAATTACAAAGCGCGTAAAGCTCATGGCGGTCGGTGGTAAGGCCACCCCGGCGCCTCCTTTGGGCCCTGCGCTCGGCCAGGCGGGCGTGAATATCGGCGACTTCGTCACCAAGTTCAACGCCGCTACTAAGGAAATGATGGGCGACACCGTTACGGTGCGTATCAACGTCTACGAAGATCGGTCATTCGACTTCAAGGTCGTTACCCCGCCTGCATCTCGCCTTATCTTGAAGGTCGCCGGCATCGAGAAGGGCTCCGGCAAGAACGCTGTCGTCAAGGCGGGAAAGATTTCGAAAGCGCAGGTTCGCGAGATTGCCGAAAAGAAGATGAAAGACCTCACTGCGCACGACCTCGATCAGGCGGCGAAGATTATCGAGGGCACGGCGAGGAGTATGGGCGTGGAAGTGAAATAAGAAACTTCCACGAGCCGGAGGCTGGCGAGCCGAGGCGGGCCCGCACCACTTTTCAGCAGAAAAGTATGAGTGGGTTGAGGTGAAGTAACTATCCGATTTTTTAAAATGAAAAAAACCGCTTCCGATGCAAGGTGGCGGTTTTTTCGTCGGCGCTCAGGCCGATATGGATACTGCTTCGCGGACTTCCGGCTTCTGGTTGTGATTACTTACCCGATGCCCGCGTACTAAGGTGACGAACTTCAGTGCCGACGCTCCGTTCCCGTAGCGTCGCTCCCGTACTGTCCGGAAATTTTCCCGTTCGTAGTTTGGGAAAAACGCATCGCCTCTCACGTCCGGATCCTTCATGAGCGCGAGGTAGAGCCTGTCAGCTTCTCGTAGTGCTTCCCTGAAAAGCCCTTCGCCGCCGCCGACGAAGATCTTGCCGAGGCCGTTCTTTACGGCGTACGCATGCGCGATATCGCGAGCCTCGTAATAGGAGCTGCAGGTCTGATAAGCGCTGTTGAGCGCGCTACGGTGCATGAAGCTTACGACGATTACGGGGATTCCTTGAAGACAGTGGCCCCAGTTTTGGTAGGTAATGCGCCCCATGATAAGTGGGTGGCCCTCGATGAGCCGCTGGTAGCGCCTAAATGCCGCGTCGAACTCCCACGATGTCGGCTCTTTCGACCAGGGTACGTAGCCGTCTTTGCCGATGATGCGGGTCGTTTCTTCGAGCATTGCAGCGAGACAGAGCCTCACCGGGGTACTGCTATGCTGATGCACGTTCGCTCCTTGTTGATGAACAAATTGACCGCTTGTTATGACGGTGCGCAGGCTTGGTTTTTACGCAAAAGAAAACCGCGGCTACGCCGCGGCCCGCTTCATGGTGACAAAGCGGAATTTGAGTCCTTTCTCTTCTTTCGCCTCGTCGGCGATGATGGGACCGAACCCTTCATAGGAAGGGAAGAAAACGTCGCCCTCCTTTTCAGGATCGTCAACGAGCGTGAGGTAGAGCGTGTCGGCGTAACGAAGCCCCTCTTCGTAGATGCGCGCGCCGCCGATGAAGCAGACACGTTCGGTGTTTTGTGCCTTTGCGAGAAGTAAAGCATTTTCGAGCGAACCCGCGATCGCTATCCCCGGCCTGATGCTAAGCGTTCTGCTTACCACGATATTGTACCGATCGGGGAGGGGGCGGAATTTCTCGGGGATCGAATCCCAGGTGTTCCGCCCCATGATGACCACTTGGCCGACAGTGAGCGCCTTGAAGCGCGCCATGTCGGTCGGTAGCCTCCAGATGAGGCCGTTGTTGATGCCCATCGCCCGCGTCGTCTGTTCGCAAGCGACTACGATGCATATTTCGGGATTTCCCATGACACTCCTTTTCCGTTGAACAACCTATCGAGAGGCTATCAATAGAGCCCCGCCGTGGCAAGCACTTTACTTTGATTCTCTAAAGGAGTAGAAGTAATGACAGTCTAGTTATTCGAAAGGGGAACACATGCTTCGCAAAGAAGGTATCTTCGGTTACGACACGAACCTCGGAGATCGGTTGATTCCGAACTTCAAGGAGCTCGCGGAGCTGATAAAGCTTCTCCGTTTCCTGAAGTACAGGATCGTGCTCACTCAGGGCAAGTTCAACAACAAGCATTACGGCCACGAGCGGTACGTCCAGAAGGCGCGGGCATTCGGCGATTTTCTGATCGTCGGCGTCGATTCGGACAAGAAAGTCCGTGCGAAGAAGGGTCCTCACTATCCGCTCATTCCCGTGATGGAGCGTGTCGAGGGCTTGGCGCATACCCGGCACGTCGATGCGCTCTTCATCAAGAAGCCAGAACATCCGCACTGGGCGCTCATCAAGGCCGTACGACCGGATGTGCTCGTCGTTTCGCAAAGCACGAAGGCAGGAGGCCACAAGCCGATGCCGCCGTACAGTCGCGCAGAGATGCGGCAGCTCAAAAAGTGGTGCGGTCGGATAGAAGTGTTGCCGCCGCAGGCCACGGAGTCGACGAGCGCGCGGTGGCGCAATTTCCAGATCGACCTTGCCGAGAACATCGGCCAAGACGTGAAGGAGGAATTGCAAAAAAGCGTTCCCGCTGCGGTGCAGAAAGCGATCGAGAAGCATCGGAGGGGCGGATGAAAATTCTCATCCTCTATATGCCGGTGCTGCACGAAGGCTACCGACGTCTTCTGGAAAAGCATCTCGATGCGGACGCGTGGTATCTCATCGGCAACGACCTTGCTGGCGAGTTCACCCATGTCGCAAAGGAGATTAGGCAATTGCCGCCGGAGTTCATCGCCGTGGCACTTCGCGCTTGGTACCCAATGAAGCAGGTTGTGGTACTGACACAGAAAGAGGTGCCTGAGATCCAGCATTCCAAGGCCTCAATCGTGACCCACGACGAAGATGTGACATGCGGGGTAGTCGAGAAGTATTTCGTTGCCCATCCCGTTCGCTTTGAGTCGTGGTATCTGCGCAGGGACCGCAAGAAATCCCTCGCCGAGGAGCCGGTGGTTCCCGACAGCGAGATAACCACTGACGAGTTTCATCAGCGGCATCTATTGCTTGCGGAGGCCGAAGGGCAGAAAAGCCCGGTCTGGTTACGACAGGTAGGTGCGCTTGCTATGCGTGATGGCGAAGTGCTTATTGCGGTACATAACCATCCTCTACCTTCGTCGCATACGCCGTATGCCCTCGGAGATCCCCGCGACAACTTCAAGAAAGGGATCCACATCGAGCTTTCAACGGATTTGCATGCGGAAGCAGCAATCGTAAGCATTGCTGCTTCTCGCAAGGATCTGTGCCTTGCGGGCGCGGACGTGTACGTACCGCCCTTCCCGTGCCCTCCGTGCGCGAATTCCCTGGCGCCCACCAAGATCAAGCGCCTCTTTTACCGGGACGGCTACACGGCCCTCGAGGGCGCGGACATGCTCCGCGCTCATGGCATCGAGATTATCCGCGTAGTTTTTCCTGAAGAAAAAAAAGCCCCATGACCAAATTGGTCACGGGGTTATTTCTTTAGAAGGGTAAGCGGCGCTCCAAATGCCACCTTTGCTTTCACCGCCTCACCGCCTTCGTCCGCCGACATGCCACTGATGATGTGCGCATGAAGATGGTCAACGGTTGCACCGGTATACGACATTTCGCCCGTGCGCATGAAAAGCGTCGCCCCCTTCAGGTCGGCAGTCGCTTTTCCGAAGAGACGGAAAAGGTCAATCATCGCCTCGTTGGAAAGTCGCTCCGGTCTGGTCACGTGCTCCTTCGCAATGAAGAGGAGGTGCGTCGTGGTTCCGGCATACGGGTGATCATTTTGAGTGAGCACCCAATGCTCAGTTTCCTCGACGATTTTTCCTTCGTGATACTTCTCGAGGTGCTCGCGGCAGAAGGGGCAGATGCCATCTCTGACGATCTGCTCCATTTGCCGTCGCTGCCCATCGGATCTCGCCCCGCTTACTCGCACGTAGACCTTTTTTTCCGATTTATCCATGACTCCTCCTATTGCGAAACCGGAATGCCTTTAATGGCAGAGTGTGGGTTGTAGTCCTCGAGCGTGAAGTGCTGCTTGCGGAACGAGAAAATGTCCTTAATCGACGGGTCATTGATACGGACCGTCGGATACGGACGCGGTTCGCGCGAGAGCACTTCGTCGACATACGGGAGTTGCCGCTCGTAGATGTGCGGATTAAGGATTACGTGACTGAAAGTATCAGGCACATAGCCAGTGATCTGCGCCATCATAAGGAGCTGGGCCGCCCATTGGATCTTGTTGTGATTGAGCGCTGCAGGCAGAAGATCCCCCGATCGCTGGACCATGATGAGATACAGTCGGCCGTCGAGGACGAGATATAAAGCAACCGTCCCATGGCAGGGCACCGTCACGACTTTCTGCACCTTTCCCGTGCCCCGGAAAATTCCCGGCGGAAAAAGCGTGGTCATGATGTGCGTTTTCAGGTGAGGCAGCTCTTTGATCTGATCGATGACGGCTTGCACTTGATTGAACCCGAATGTTTGCGGAAAAAAAAGCGCCTTGAGGCGGTCGATGAAGCTCCACCCATGAAATGGGAAGTGGTGAAGTACTGGTCCGTAGCTTGCCGGTCCCATGGTGTTGGGCGGGAGACCGCGCTTGCGGCATTTTTCCGGATCCTTGAAGGTGTCGTTCCAGAACGGAACCCCGTACTTTTTATTGAGCACTTCGTTCGAATCTTCTCCGTTGATCATGAATTGCAGCTCGTCGATACTCATGAAGCCTGATCCGCGGATATTGCGGAGCGTGCACCACGGGTAGCCTTGCGATAACGGATGCACATGAACCACAGGATAGGGGAGAGAAAACGAATCTTCCCCCTGCTGGGTTTTCGAGCGTTTGCCATGCTTTCTTACCAGCCGAAGGGTGTCTTGCGGCTGAGAATCGGGGGTGCGCTGCTCGTACGACAGGTACTCGGGATGCATTTGATCTCCTTCTAAATTTTTTGAGGTACTGCGCTTTGCCAACGCTACGCTTTTAGATAACGAGTGTCAATGCGTTAGAATAACGGCATGTTAAAGGTCAGATTCAAACGCCTCCATCCCGACGCCAAGATGCCGTCGTATGCCCATCCGGGCGATGCGGGACTCGACATGTATACCATTGAGGATCGGACGCTCGCACCAGGAGAGCAGGCGATGCTCAAAACAGGCATTGTTATGGAGATTCCTGAGGGGTACGTCGGGCTTGTATGGGATAAGAGCGGGCTCTCTACCAAGCACGGCCTCACTACTATTGCGGGAGTAATCGACGCTGGATATAGGGGAGAGCTCGCCATTGCGATCGCTAATGTCGGCAACGAGCCGTACACATTCACTAAAGGGCAGAAGGTCGCCCAAGTGCTCATTCAGAAAGTCGAACAAGCGACGTTTGAAGAGGCGAATGAGCTCTCTGAGAGCTCACGCGGCGCCGGCGGTTTCGGAAGCACGGGCACGCACTAAATAATAGGACTTAGAAGTTAGGAAATAGGAGATTAGAGGGAAGGGGTTAGAATACTAAAATGATTAAGAGGGCTATTATCGACGCGATTGGTAAGGTGGTGCCGGGCGTCGTTCCCGAGGTGCTTTTCTCCGAGAGCGAAGCAAAGGGGCATCTCACGACGAATGTCGCGCTTGCGGCGGCGAAGGATCTCGGCAAAGCCCCGCGCGACCTCGCGGAGGCGATAGTTCAGGCGATAGCGCCTGAGCTCAAGGAAATAGTTGAGCGCATAGAGGTGGCGGGACCTGGTTTCCTTAATTTTTTTCTCACTGACGAAGCGCTTACTCGCGAACTCTCTCTCATTGAAGGCGCGCTCGATCGCGGTTTTGATTTCAAAAAAGGCGAAAAAGTAAACGTCGAATTCATTTCAGCGAATCCGACCGGCGAGCTCCATATTGGCCACGGCCGCGGGGCCTTCTACGGCGACACGCTCGCGAACATCCTCGCTTTTTCGGGCGCGGAAGTAACGCGAGAGTACTACATCAATGATTCGCGAGAGAGCAATCAGATAAAGGAGCTTGGCAAGACCGCCCTTGGCGAAGGCGAGAATTATCTCACCGAATCACTGAAAGAAAAGATTCAGAAATTATCTACGAATGCTAAGGATCCAGGCGAGGTGGGTTTCCAGCTCTCGAAGCTCGTACAGGAAGATACGCGCGCCTTCGTGGAAAAAAAGCTGGGTATCAGGTTTGACGAATGGTATTCCGAGGATGAGCGGCTTCGCGCTTCGCTTCTGAACGACCGTACGTTCGCGGCGCTCAAGATGAAGGAGCTGGCGTATGAGAAGGAGGGTGCGTGGTGGCTCAAGACCTCAGAGTACGGAGACGATGAGGACAGGGTAGTGCTTCGCTCCGACGGCTCAAAAAGCTATTTCCTCTCAGATATTTCGTATCACGCGGATAAGTTCGGACGCGGATTTACTACAGCAATTGATGTGTGGGGCGCGGATCACCACGGACACGTGAAGCGCCTCTTTGCTGCAAAAGAGATGCTCCGCTGGGAAAGTGAGCTTAAGGTGTTTATCTCGCAGCTCATGACGCTGAAGCACGGCGAGGACCTCACGAAGATGTCGAAGCGCGCCGGAAACGTGGTGTATCTCCGAGACCTGGTGGAAGCCTATGGCATCGACGTGGTGCGCTGGTTCTATAACGAGAAAGCGCTCGGAACGCATATGGAATTCGACGCTGAGCGCGCCAAGGAGCGTTCAGAGAAGAATCCGGTATTCTACGTGCAGTACGCCCACGCGCGCATCAACTCGATCATCGAAAAGGCGAAGGCAGTGAAGAGCGACGGGAAGGGGATTAAGGATGTGCTCAACGTTCCGTCAGCGAAGGGACTCGCCGTCGCGCTCATGCGATTCTTTGAAGTTATCGAAGCGACGGCGGAGGATTGCCAGGTGCATCGGCTTCCTCCGTACGCCTATGCCCTTGCGAGCGCGTTTTCGCAGTTCTATCGCGACGTACGCGTCATCGAAAATGATTCGGCGAACGAGGGAGCGCTTGCGCTCGCAGCGATCGCGAAAGCGACGATCGGTAAGACCCTCAATCTCCTTGGTATCAGCGCGCCTGAGAAGATGTAGTCGGCACGCAGATTGCAAAAATATTTATTTTCGCTATAGTAGTTGAGTCTCGACATCGATCGAGGCGTTTTTGTTTAACAGTTCTTTTATAGAGGAGAAGAAATTGAGGTTGGAAATTGCGAACACGCTAAAGGATGAGGATGTCGAATTCGTTCGGTCACTCGCCCTCGAGCAGGAAAAAAACGCAATCACCAAAGACACGATCGTGAATCTCGCCTACCAGTACTGGAGGTGGGCCAAAGGGCACATCGACTCGTACCGAGCAATCGTCGCCTACGACGGCATTCGGGGCAACAGTGCCCGAGTGATCGTTTCGACGTTCAAGTTTCAGCACGGGCGTTCCGTTGCCGAGATTGCCGTCGAGAGCTTCAAAGAAGTATGCCGCTTCCTCAAAGAAGGAAGGATTATCGCTGCGTTCTGCGGTAAGGAATTCCACGTGAAGCTGTTTCCGTGGATGCGCTATTTCAGGGACCTCTCTCCCACTGCTTCGTCCTCATGACGGGGTCTTCGATCGCCCGCGCTTCGCGCCCGGGCGGTTTTTTATTGATAAAATTGCCGTGCTACTATCGAGGAATATGGAATTAGAGCGGAGAATCCTTGATTTTTGGAAGGAAAAGAAAATCTTCGAGAAGACACTCGAAGAGCGCAAGGACGGGAAGCCGTTCGTTTTTTACGACGGCCCTCCATTCGCCACGGGGCTTCCGCATTACGGCCATATCCTTGCCGGGACCATCAAGGACGCAATTCCGCGTTACCAGACGATGCGCGGCCGGTACGTGCGCCGAGAGTGGGGATGGGACTGCCACGGGTTGCCGCTCGAGAACATCGTCGAGCAGGAACTTGGCCTCAAGCACAAGAAGGATATCGAGGCGTTCGGCATCGCGAAATTTAACGAGGCGGCAAAGAAGGCCGTGCTTCGCTACGAAGCCGACTGGAAAGAGGTCGTTCCCCGGACTGGGCGTTTCGTCGACATGGAGCGACCCTACAAGACGATGGATTCATCGTATACCGAGTCGGTATGGTGGTCCTTCAAGACGCTCTATGACCGAAAGCTCATCTACGAAGGCTACAAAATAATGCTTGTCTGTCCGCGCTGCGAGACCTCGCTCGCGCAGTCGGAGGTGGCGCTTGGTGGATACCATGATCTCTCGGATATCGCAGTCACGGTGAAGTTCGAGCTCAAAGATGAGCCGAAGACATATCTTCTCGCCTGGACGACTACGCCCTGGACGCTCCCTGGCAACACGGCGCTTGCGGTTAACCCGGAGGTTGAATACGTCGAGGTGCGCCTCGCCGGGGACCCTGCGACGGCGTTAGCAGGGCTGCCGACCCTTCAGAAGGGGGAAAAGTACATTCTCGCGAAGGCGCTTCTCGAGAAAGTAATAAAGGTTCCTTATGAGGCAGTGCGTGAATGGAAAGGAAAGGAACTTGTCGGAAAATCATATGTTCCGCTTTTTGATTACTATGCGGAGGATACGGGCTTAAAGAATTATACGAATGGCTGGAAGGTGTATCCGGGTGAATTCGTGACGACCGAATCGGGGACCGGTCTCGTGCATACCGCGCCCGCCTTCGGTGAGGACGACTATAATTTGTGTCAGCAATTTCAGCTGCCATTTGTACAGCACGTGGGAATGGACGGCGCGATCCGCAAGGAAGTCGCTGACTTCGCGGGCTTGTACGTAAAGCAGAAAGGCGATAACCGTTCTACCGACAAGAAGATCGCCCAATTCCTCCAGAGCGCGGGCAAGCTCTTTGCGATCGAATGGGAATTCACACATCCCTATCCGCAGTGCTGGCGTTGTGATACGCCGCTCCTCAACTACGCGACGTCGTCGTGGTTTGTGAAGGTATCGGAGTTCAAGGAAAAGCTCGTGCGCGAGAATCAGAAGGTGACATGGGTGCCGTCGCACATGCGGGACGGCCGTTTCGGCAAGTGGCTCGAAGGGGCGAAGGATTGGGCCATCTCACGCTCGCGTTTCTGGGGTGCGCCGCTCCCGGTATGGCGCTGCAAGGAATGCAAAGAAATTTCTGTCATAAGCTCGCTTGAAGAGCTCAAGCGGCAGAATCCTCCAAAGAATCGATATTTTGCGATGCGCCATGGCGAAGCGATGAGTAATGTGCGCGGCGTTATTGACTCATATGGCGATCCGTCGAACCATCTCACTGAGAAAGGAAGGGAGCAGGCCGCAATCGCTGCCTCGAAGTTGAAAGACAAGAAGATTACCAAGATTTTTACTTCACCTCTTATTCGAGCGCAGGAGACGGCAGAGATTGTGGCTAAGGAACTCGGCCTTTCTAAAGAAGCAATCGTCACTGATAAACGATTTATTGAATTTGACCATGGAAATGAGTTTCAAGGGAAAAGCGCGCAGTCAAAGGATACAGACGCTTCCGAACAGGAAAAGATGCACGCCCATATCGACGGCAGCGAAAGTCTCGCCGAAGTGCGCCGCCGCATCCTCGAAGGGCTTGCTGATATAGAAAAGAAATGCTCGAACGAAGGAGTGCTTATCGTGACCCATGGATCGCCGATGTGGATGCTTATCACTGGCGCGGCGCACATGGATGAAGAGCAGACGTTTGCGTATCGAACAAAGCGCGAGGACGGCGTGCATTATTTCATAAGGAATACCGAACCAGAGGCTTTCGATTTCTGGCTTTTCCCTCACAACGAAGAATGGGAGCTTGACCTCCATCGTCCCTACATTGAGGAAGTGAAACTTCCGTGCGCCTGCGGCGGCGAGATGGAGATCGTGAAAGAAGTGTTCGACTGCTGGTTCGAGTCCGGTTCCATGCCGTACGGGCAATTCCACTTCCCGTTCGAGAACAAGGAAGCTTTCCGTAAGAATTTTCCTGCCGACTTCATTGCCGAAGGGCTCGATCAGACGCGCGGATGGTTCTATAGCATGATGGTGCTCGGTGTTGGGCTCTTCGGCGAGACGCCATACCGGCACGTCATTGTGAACGGCATTATCCTCGGCGAAGACGGCCAGAAGATGTCGAAGCGGCTTAAGAATTATCCTGATGTGATGGAGGTGATAGAAAAGTACGGCGCCGATGCGCTGCGTCATTACCTTCTTTCGTCGCCGGTGATGCGAGGGGAAGACGTCGCTTTCTCTGAAAAGTCGGTGATCGAAGTCTCGCGTAAGGTGATCGGGCGGCTGCTCAACGTCCATACGTTCTATGCAACCTACGCCAAAGATCTCAAGGGCGATGAAAGCTGGAGAGAGAGCACTAACTCCCTCGATCGATGGATTCTCGCGCGGCTCGGCGAGCTTAGGGATGAGATAACGGAAGGCATGGAGCGCTACGAGCTCGATTCGGCGACGCGCGGCATCGACAAGTTCGTGGACGATCTTTCGACGTGGTATCTTCGCCGGAGCCGCGAACGTTTCAAGGGTGATGACGCGGAGGACAAGGAGTGGGCGCTCTCAACCACCCGCGCCGTGCTTCTTGTGTTCTCGAAGCTCATCGCGCCCTTCATGCCGTTTGTTGCCGAGGAGCTCTATCAAAAAGTGAAACTTGCTCGCGGCAAAGAGAGTGTGCATCTCGAATCGTGGCCAGAGGCATGGGAAGTGAACACGGCGCTTATCGAGAAGATGGGGAACACGCGACGCCTCGTTGAGCTTGCGCTGGCGCAACGAGCCGGGAAGGGTATCAAGGTGCGCCAGCCGCTCGCGGTCGTCGAAGTGAGCAAGGACGAAGGGGAATTCTTCGAGGAGCTTGTCATGGATGAAGTGAACGTGAAGCACGTCGCGATCGGCGCATACGAAAAAGGCGTCATGACGCTTGATACGAATATCACCCCTGAGCTGAGGAAAGAAGGGAGGTTCCGCGAGCTTACGCGGACCGTGCAAGATCTCAGGAAAAAAGAGGGACTTACGCCGGAAGACAAAGCGACCCTGATCGTTTCCGGGAACGACGAGGCCGCGGCGTTCGTCCGAGAATTTGAAGCAGAGCTCAAGAAAGCGACACTCCTAAGCGAGGTGAGATTCGAGCGCCTTGAGGGCGAGGGGGTGAAGATTGACGAATTTGAATTTATCTTAAAAATACAGAAATGACGCCCGCAAACCCTTTGTGCGTATTCGGTTCAAGTATTGCGTATGGCGTTTATGATTATGAAAAGGGCGGATGGGTGAATCGCCTACGGCTTTTTTTTGATAACAAAGAGACTGACATAGAAATCTATAATTTAGGTATTACCGGAGAGACGACTGAGGGGCTTTTGCGTAGGTTTGATATTGAAGCTCAGGTCCGCGAGCCCGGGGTGGTCATTATCGATATTGGCATTAACGATGCTGTGTATATCAAAGGAGAATCTCGCTATCAGGTGTCGCCCGAATTATTTGAGAGAAATCTAGAAACACTTGTAGAGAAAGCAAAAAAAGTATCAACAATAGTATTTTTAAAATTACCGACAAACGTAGACGAAACCAGGACAGATCCTATTCCCTGGCGCCCCGAATTTTCTTATTTAAACTTGAATATAGATACGTATGCAGAAATTATAAAAAAGGTCGGGGAAAGAAGTGGCGTTAAATGTATCAAACCGCCCGTTCTAATGGCTAATGACTTGAGTGACGGAATTCATCCTACGACCGAAGGTCACGAAAAAATATTCCAAGCAGTAAAAGAATTTCTTGAGAAAGAAATATTTTTCCTGCTAAACTCCTAACTCCTAATTCCTAACTCCTGCCCACATGTCTTACCATCTTTACCACAGCGAGGCGTTCGTGCTCGGGGGAAGTAACGTAGGGGAGTCAAACCGCTACTATCATATTTTCACTAAAGAACTTGGGCTCGTGGTGGCGTTCGCCCAAGGCGTGCGCGAGCTCAAGTCGAAACTTCGCTACCATTTGAGCGATTTTTCTTATGCTTCGGTGAGCCTTATTCGCGGCAAGGACAGCTGGCGCGTGACGAGCATCGAGCATATACCGCTCTTCGAACGCGCGCTCGACGAGGGCGACAAACGGGCGGTCGTGGCGGCGCTCGCCCAGTTTTTGAAGCAATTCCTACATGGCGAGGAGGAGCATCAGGCGCTGTTCGAGGAGGTCCGCGGCGCGCTCATATTCCTTGCAGATACCGAACTTACGCCCGACGAGCTTCAGGATCTTGAGCTCGTGGTGGTCGCCCGTTCGCTTGCCCGCCTCGGTTATCTCGACGCCACTATGTCAGCAAGAGAGTTTATCCACGGTCCGCTTTCTCTGCCGCTCCTCAGAGTGCTTCGCAAAAAACGCCCGTCCGTGCTTCAGGCCATCAACCACGCTATCAAGGAAAGTCATCTCTAGGCGATGCGGGGAGCCCCTGCATCGTTTATACTTACTGGCATGGCAAAGCTCCCTGACGAAAAAGGCCCGATCGAGCGGCTTTCCGACCGTCTCTATGAGCCGGGAAGAGAACCGCCCCGCCGTGAGGCCTCGCCGTTCCATCGCGCTACGTATGGCGCGGCGCATGATTGGCAGCACGAGGGGGTTCCAGGCGAAGTCGCTGAAGCGCATCGGCGTTTCTTTAAGAAATTTTTTCTTGTCTCAGCGACCTTTTTCGCCGTGTCGGCGCTCTTTGCGTTTTACATGCTCTACGGCGGAGGCAACATCCTCTCAAACGACAAGATAGGGCTCGCGATCCTCGGACCAGCCTTTACGGACGGCGGAAAGGAATTTGAACTTCAGTTCGATATCAGGAACGGGAATGCCGATGCGCTCGAGTATGCCGAGCTCATCATTGAATATCCAAAAGGTGCGACGCTTGAAGGCGATCGCGATACTGTGCGGATCAGAAAATTCCTCGGGTCACTGCAGGCTGGCGAGTCGACCACCGAAAAGTCGCCCATCGTCCTCTTCGGCGAAGAGGGGAGCGAACGCACAGTGAAGGCAACGCTCGAATATCGCGTGAAGGGCTCGAACGCCATTTTCTTGAAGGAGGCGGCATATCTCGTGCACATCAAGTCGAGTCCGATCGTCCTCACGGCTGTTTCGCCGAACGAGGTGAGTTCAAATCAGGAGTTCTCGCTTGCCATCGAAACGCTCTCAAGCGCCGACAGCGTCGTTGAAGATCTCTTGCTCCAGGTCGAATATCCAGCAGGATTCGTATTCAAAAGCGCGACCCCGAAGCCGACGTATGGCAACAATATCTGGAAGCTCGGAGACCTGGTGAAAGGCGGACAAAAGACCATAACGCTCCGTGGCGCTCTCTCTGGCGATGACGGTGCGGAATACTCCTTCCGCACGTATGTCGGCGCAAGCGACCTTGAGGATGAGCAAGAGATGGGTGTGGTGTACAACTCAATGCTCACGGGGGTCACCATTCGCCGTCCGTATCTCGAAGCCAAGGTAGTTATCTCTGATCCAAACGGCGAGATCACCACGTTATCCTCCAATTCCACGCTCACTGGAAGGATTGAGCTCACTAATAATTTGCCTACCCGCGTGCTCGATCTTGATCTCGAAGTTCGGCTCGTGGGCGGCGTGCTCGACAAGAACTCGGTTACCGCGAACGGAGGATTCTGGAACTCGGCAGGGTCACTCATTCTTTGGAGTAATGACTCGTACGGGAAGTTCGCTTCGTTCGAAGGGGGAGCAAGTGAGACGCTGACGTTCAATTTCAAGCTGCTTCCGCTCTTCTCTGGTAACAAGGTGCTCTTTAAGAATCCGGAGCTCATGTTTCAGGTGGTGGCGCGCGGCCATCGCGTGCTGGAGAACAATCTCGTTGAAGAGGTCACTGCGACCGCGTCGAAGACGCTCAAGGTAAATTCGAACCTTCAGCTCTCTGCTCGAACGCTCTACTATGACGGGGCGTTCCGCAACACGGGCGGTGTGCCGCCGCGCGCCGAACGCGAAACCACCTACACGATCGTATGGTCGCTCCTTAATTCATCGAACGAGCTCTCGAACGCGAATGTGCGCACCAAGCTCCCGTCGTATATGCGCTGGACCGGCAACATCTCGCCCTCGACCGAAGAGGTGACTTATAACCCTGAAACGCGGGAAGTGGTCTGGGAGCTCGGTCGAGTCGCGCAAGGAGTAGGCGTTTCCTCGGCCGCCCGGCAGACATCGTTCCAGGTCGGTTTTACTCCTTCGGTTACTCAGGCGGGTACGCAGGCGTCGCTCACAGGCGATATCACCGTTACGGGCGAAGACGCCTTTACGGGCGGCCTCCTTGTATTCACGCGCAGTCCGCTTACGACTCGCCTCACCGGCGACAGCGGCTCAAAAACAGGCGATGATATAATCGTCAAATGACTTCCGAAAAGGCAACGCTCGACCATATCGTTTCCCTCGCCAAGCGGCGAGGCTTCATCTATCAGGGGTCCGATATTTACGGCGGTCTTGCGGGAACATGGGATTATGGGCCGCTTGGCGTGGCGCTTAAAAAGAATATCGAGAGCTTGTGGTGGCGGATGTTCGTAGAGTCGCGCGAGGATATGTACCCAATCGATTCAGCTATTTTAATGAATCCCAAGGTATGGGAGGCTTCGGGGCACACATCGGGGTTCAGTGATCCACTGGTGGAATGCGAAAAATGCAAGCGTCGTTTTCGTGAAGATCATCTTGAGAAAGCAGTGTGCCCTGAGTGTGGGGGGATGGTCGGAAATGCTCGTCAATTCAATATGATGTTCAAGACCCATGTGGGAGCAATGGAAGATGAGTCGTCGATTTCATACCTTCGGCCGGAAACTGCTCAAGGAATGTTTGTTAATTTTAAAAATATCGTTGATAGCTTTCATCCCAAGCTTCCGTTTGGCCTTGCCCAAGTTGGCCGTAATTTTAGGAATGAAATAGCGCCGCGCGACTTCATTTTCCGTGTTCGCGAGCTTGAGATAATGGAGTTTGAATATTTCCTTCGAGAAAGCGATTGGGAGGCTCAATTTGAATACTGGCGCCTTCAAATGAAGGTATGGTTCCATGCGCTCGGTTTTCAACAGGAAGATATTAGGGAAGTAGAAATCCCTCCAGGCGAACTCGCTCACTACTCAAAACGCACTATCGATTTCCATTTCCGTTTCCCCCATCGGTTCGACGAGATTGCTGGCTTGGCGTACCGCACCGATTTTGATTTGAAGAACCATATGGAACAGAGCGGCGTCGACCTTTCGTATACTGACCCCGCAACCGGCGAGAAATTCATTCCGCATGTCCTCGAACCTACGTTCGGATTAGGAAGGCACGTCCTTGCAGTCATTTCAAATGCGTATACCGAGGATGAGCTTGGAGGAGAGAAGCGCGTCGTCCTCAAGTTCCCGCCTTCCCTTGCTCCAGTGAAGGTTGCAGTATTCCCACTGCTTCGCAATAAGCCGGAACTCGTGGCTAAGGCGCGGATGGTCTATGAAAGCTTAAAAAAAGAGATTTCGCAGACAGTTTGGGATGACAATGGAAATATCGGCAAGCGTTATCGCCGTCAGGATGAGATCGGTACGCCCTATTGCGTGACGATCGATTTCGATACCCTTGAGGATGATACGGTGACGGTGCGCAATCGGGACACCGGTACGCAGGCGCGCGTCGCCATTCACGAGCTTCTCAAACACTTAAAACTCGGCTAGAATCCTCATATGGAAAAGGGGATTATCTCAATAAGCACCGGCACCATTGTGCGGGTGTTTTTAGTGGGGCTTGTTTTCGTCGGTCTTTACCTGGTGCGCGATGTGGTGCTGGTGCTTCTTGCGTCGGTGGTTATTGCCTCGGCAATCGAGCCGTTCGGGCGCCGGTTCGAGCGGCTGGGCGTCCCGCGGCTAGTTTCGGTCATTTTTCTCTTTCTTCTTTTGATTACTGCGGTCGCGCTCCTTTTCTATTTCTTCTTGCCTCCGCTCCTCGACGAAGCGTCGACGTTCGCTGAATCGCTCCCTGAATACATCGGCTTCGTGGAAGGGCTCGACACGGTGCTCGACAATCTTTTCGGCGCCCAGAGCTTGCTGGGAAGCATCTCCGCTGGCGATCTTTTGATCGATCTTCGCAGCGCGCTTTTCGGAGCAACCGGTGGAGCGCTTCAGGCAATCAATTTTGTTTTCGGCGGCGTGGCTGGCTTCGTGCTCATCATGGTGCTCTCGTTCTATCTTGCGGTGCAAGAGCGGGGAATCGAGAGCTTTTTGCGGGTAGTCACGCCGGTGACACAGGAGAAGTACGTGCTCGACCTTTGGAGAAGGAGCCAGGAGAAGATAGGCCTTTGGCTCCAAGGCCAGTTTCTGCTCGGTATTCTCATCGGCGTGCTCGTTTATCTCGGGCTCACCGTCATCGGCGTCCCGTACGCGCTCCTGCTCGCGGTGGTGGCCGCGGTCTTCGAACTCATACCGGTGTTCGGTCCGGTAATGGCGGCAGTGCCGGCAGTGCTCCTTGCGTTCGGTTCGGGCGGCGCGACCATCGGTTTCATGACCGTCGGCCTCTACATCATCATCCAGCAGTTTGAGAACCACCTCATCTATCCGCTCGTTGTCCGCAAGGTGACGGGCGTGCCGCCGCTTCTCGTCATCCTCTCGCTCATCATCGGCTGGAAGCTCGCCGGATTCCTCGGCATCGTGCTCGCGATTCCCGTGACCGCCGCTATCGTCGAATTCACGTCGGACATAGAAAAGAAGAAGCTCGCTGCAGGTGCCTAGCCGTGAAAAAGAAATTTTATCTCACCACGACGCTTCCGTACGTGAACGCCGATCCTCATATCGGTTTCGCTATGGAATTAGTTCGTGCCGATGTGTTGGTTCGTTATCACCGCGACGTACTAGGAGAAGACGTTTTTTTTAATACAGGCACGGATGAGCACGGAGCAAAAATCTACAAGGCTGCAGAAGAGGCAGGGAAAGATGTTCAGATATATGTAGACGAATATGCTGCGCAATTTGAAAAACTAACGAATGTGCTTAATCTTGCCGAACCCAACTTCATTAGGACGACCGATATGCGTCATGTGAAAGCGGCTCAAGAGATGTGGAAGCGTTGCCGGGCCAACGGTTTCATTAGCGACAAGAAAGTATATAAAGTCAGATATTGTACGGGCTGCGAACTCGAAAAGACCGACTCGGAGCTTCTGGACGGTAAATGCCCAATTCATCCAAATCGTGAGATTGAGATCCGCGAAGAAGAGAATTATTTTTTCAAGTTTAGTGAATTCGGAGAAAAGCTCAAGGATTTCTACAGAAAGAACCCGACGTTTGTTGTTCCTGATTTCAGGTTCAATGAAATAAAGGCGCTTGTTGAGCGCGGGCTAGAAGATTTTTCTATTTCCCGCCTCAAAAAGAAAATGCCATGGGGAGTTCCAGTCCCGGGCGACGAGGAACATGTTATGTATGTTTGGTTCGATGCTCTGACGAGCTATATCTCGACGCTGGGCTGGCCTGATGACGAAGAAAAGTTTAGAGGGTATTGGGAAAATGGTACACCAGTGCAATATTGCGGGAAAGACAATCTCCGACAGCAGTCGGCCATGTGGCAGGCGATACTCATGGCGGCGGGGCTTCCGCCATCGAGCCACATTGTGATCAACGGCTTCGTTACTTCGGGTGGACAGAAGATGTCGAAATCACTTGGAAACGTGCTGAATCCATTCGATGTTATTGAATATTTTAAGCCCTACACGGATTTTCCAGAGGATGTGCTCCGCTTCGCTCTTCTTTATAATCTCTCTTCGTTCGAGGACGGAGATATAACACTGCAATCGATAAAGGAGTCCTACACCGCCAATCTGGTGAATGGTCTCGGTAATCTGACTAATCGGATTATGAAACTAAGTGTGGATTACGCAGAAAAAACGAAGGGAATAAATAATTCAGGTATCGTCATCGGTTCTCCTTGGACTGAAAATTTTAAGAAAACGATAGAAAGCTTCGATTTGAGAAAGTCTATCGAAGGTGTTTTCGCTTCGATTCATGACCTAGATCAGAAGATTCAAAAAGAACAAGCATATAAAGTTATTAAAGAGAATGTGGAAGACGGCTGGGCCTTGGTGTTTTCCCAAAAGCTTTATCTTGGTCTTATTGCTCAACAGCTCTCCTTGTTTTTCCCGCGTACTTCGGCGAAGATTCTCGAGTGTATACGAGAAAATAAAATGCCCGAAAAGCCGCTCTTTGCGCGATTGACGATTTAAAAAGCAGCTGATATGTTTCCGAATAGGTGCACCTCGGGCAAGTAACGCCCGTCTCGCAGTTCTGCTCGTTGAACTCTGAACTCTGAACTCTGAACTCTGCTTCATCTTGTTTCACTAGGGCTGTCGTTATTACGATGGCCCTTTACCATTTGTGCTACCCTTTTCATATGGATTTTAATTATTTTGACATTCATTCCCATATCCACGACAAGGAATATGACGCGGACAGGGAAGAGGTGCTTGCGCGGATGCGAGAGGCAAAGATCGGAACCATAACGATTGGAACGTATCTTGAGAGTTCGAAACGCGCCGTGGCGCTCGCCGAAAAGGAGGGAGATGTGTGGGCGTCGGTCGGAATCCATCCGACCGACACGAACGTTACCGACCTTCCCGCAGAGTTCCGTGAGCTCGCGCGGCACCGCCGCGTCGTCGCGATCGGCGAGTGCGGCCTCGATTATTTTCGCGGCGGGACGAGCGACGAAGAGAAGCGCCGCCAGCGCGAGCTCTTCGAGATGCAGATCGAACTCGCCCTCTCGATCGAAAAACCGCTCATGCTCCACGGCCGACCCTCCAAGGGCAGCATGGACGCTTACTACGACATGCTTGATATCCTTTATCGCTATTCGCGCGAAGCGGGGAAAGAGCTCCGGGGGAACGCCCACTTTTTCGCAGGAGATCGGCATGTGGCGGCGAAATTCATCGAGCTCGGCTTCACGCTCTCGTTTCCGGGCGTACTTACCTTTACGAACGACTACGACGAGAGCGTTCGAACGGCGCCGCTTAGCATGATCATGTCCGAAACGGATTCCCCGTATGCCTCGCCGGTACCTCATCGCGGAAAGCGAAACGAACCCTCGTATGTACAGGAGGTCGTGCGTTCCATCGCACGCATTCGCGGGGAAGAAGAGGGGACAGTAAAGGAAGCTTTGGTCGCGAACGCAATTCGCCGTTTCGGCCTCACCTAGCTTCGTTTTTTGACTTTGGAGGGGGCCTTTGATAGTATTCTCGCTATGGTAAAAAACGAGGAAAAGGAAGGCGGCAAGGTCTACGAGATAGGCTATCTCTTAGTGCCGTCCCTCTCACACGAAGAGGCTGCCGCTGAAGCCGCAAAGCTTCGCGATTTGGTAGCGCGGCACGAAGGCACCGTCGTCACTGACGACGAGCCAAAGCTCCGCGACCTCGCCTACTCGATGGCCAAAGTGACCGGCCATAAGAAAGAGATTTTCGGAAATGCCTACTTTGGATGGGTGAAGTTCAACCTAGCCGCCGCCGCACTCTCGGTCATGAGGAAGGAGCTTGAGAAGAACGACAAGCTCGTTAGATTCCTTCTTATCGAGACCGTGCGTGAGAATACGATCGCCTCGCGTCGTCCGGTGACAGGGAACGGCGGCACTTCGCGCCGTCGCGATCCGAAAGGAGAGGGAATGAGCGAAGAGGAGATCGATAAGACTATCGAGGCCCTCGTTGCCGAATAATCATGTATCTTAACAAAGCGCTCATTGTTGGCAACCTCACCCGCGATCCGGAGATGAAAGCACTCCCGTCCGGCTCGAAGGTTACTACGTTCAGTCTCGCGACGAACCGCGTCTGGAAGGATGCTTCAGGCACGAAGCAGGAATCGACTGATTTCCACAACATCGTGGTGTTCGGCCGTCAGGCGGAAACCGTGGCGCAGTATTTGAAGAAAGGCCAGTCGGCACTCGTCGAGGGTAGGATCCAGACGAGGAGCTGGGAAGGTCAGGATGGCAAGAAGAATTACCGTACGGAAATTGTCGCCGATCGCGTGCAGTTTGGCCCGAAAGGCGGGATGGGTGGCGGCGCTCCTGCGGCAGAAGCACCTGCCAAAGGCGACGTCATTGAGTACCCGGAAGAGGAAGCTGCTCCCGAAGACATTCCATTTTAAAATCACGACCATGAAGAAACAGTGTTATTTCTCCCAAAACAACATAAAGCACATCGACTATAAGGATACCGATATCCTTAAGAAGTTTTTGACGCCGCATGCGCGACTCATGGGGAAGCGCCGCACTGGCGTCGCCTCGAGGAACCAGCGCAAGCTTGCCCTCGCAGTGAAGCGTGCCCGCTTCCTCGGCCTTCTCCCGTACGTTTCGAGGTAATTTTCCTCGCCATGGCGAACTATTTTCAAGGAACTGCGGAGCACCCGCAGCACCTTTCTGTCGGAGCGATCGTCGTGAACGACCGCGGCGAAGTGCTCTGCCATCGTTTCAAGAAAGAGCTTCTGGCTGCTAATTGGGACGAGTGGAAAAATTTCGACGAATTGTATTTGCTTATGCGCGAGACGCTTGATCCGGCAGAGCCGCTCGAACGCGCCCTCCTGCGAGGGCTCGTCGAGGAGTTCGGCGTGGTCGCCGAAATTATCGACTACATTGGCTCCCTTAAGAATTCCTTCTTCAAGGACGACATTGAGGTCGAGAAGACGACGCTCTATTTTTTGTGCAAATTCTCAAGCGGCGGGTTCTCGCGCGATATGACCGATGTCGAAGGAGCAAGTCAGCTCATGTGGCTTTCTTCGAAAGCGCTCATGGAGCAGATGAAGAAACAAGAAGAAAATGCGAAAAACACCTCTGCGATCGAGCGCCCGATCCTCGAGCGGGCCATGCGGCAGTATGAGAACGTTTTTACGCCGACGAACTAAAAACTCCCGCTGCAGCGGGAGTTTTTAGTAAGAATTATCTTTTCTCAACGCGCTCGACGTATTCTCCGGTTTCTGTGTTGACTCGGATGATGTCGCCGGCGTTCACGAAGAGGGGTGCGGTGATGACGGCGCCCGTCTCGAGCGTCACTGATTTTCCGCCGCCCGACGCGGTATCGCCCTTGATGGAAGGAGGAGCGTCCTTGACGGCAAGCTCGACCTTAATAGGGAGATGCACGCCGATGATTTTCGGTGCCTCGTCCTCGTCGGCCGAAAAGGTAAGGGCTTCGATGAGCATGTTGCCTTTGAGGAACCTGGCCTGGTCGCCGATGAGTTCCTTAGTGATGAAGAAGCGCTTGGAGGGGTTGTTGGACTCGGAGAACCAGAATTCGCCCTTTCGTTCATAGATGAACTTAATGTCGTGCGAGCCGATCTCCGCCTCATTCGCCTTGTCGGCGGCATGAAAGGTCGCCGGCACGATGCGGCCGTTCACCATGTTCCGAAGCTTGGTCTGGTTCTGAGGCTTTCGCTGCTGGGTCCGGGCCACGTGGGACTCAAGGACCTCATGGGGCTCGTCGTTGTAGAGGATGTATTTTCCTGGCTTGATTTCGCTGTATTCGAGCATAATGCGGATTATTTTAGCCGATTTTTCTGAATTGTCCACGGTTCGTAACGGAAAGCGCCTTACTCCGTTATAAATTATGGTTGACGTCCCTGCCTGCTCCGCTATCATAGGAAGTGGGAAGGGGGAACTCGTTAAGGGAACAAAGAAAGGAGGTTATTCGTATGACAACGAGACCCCAGCTGGAATTGCTCGCTTCAAGTCTGTTCCAAGGCAATGCAAGAAGCCGTCAGGTGCTGCAGAAGCTGATCGCAAAGGAAGTACCGGACTCGCGCAGTTCGATTCGTGAAGTGATGACGGACGCTCTCACAGGGTTCCCGTCTGACGATGCAATCGATACGCTCGATGACGAGGTCTTAGACCTCGCGCTCTTGCTTCGCATGGCTGAAAACAAGGATGCCGATGCCCGAAGCGCCGTGGAGGTGCTCGAGGAGCTCGGTCGCAAGGAATGCGACGTCGATGAGGCCGTAAGCCGCTTACGACGGATCATGACGGTGGAAAAGCGCCAAGCAAGCCGTATCAAGGCGCGCGCCACCATCGCCGTTATTCGGACCTCGACTGAGCAGCGTCGCGTGAGCGTCGCTGTCTTACGCGAAAAGCCGGCCGCAGAAGCTGCATAACAAAAGCCGCGAATCCCCAAACAAGAGGACGCGGCTTTTTTACTGGTTCTTATTTTATAGCCTTTTCTTCCTCCAGGAATTTCTTGCGCGCTTCCTTTTCGATGCTATTCGCTATCTTCGCATTTTCCCTGAGAAATACCCGAGTGACATCATAGCCGCGCCCGAGTTTCGTTTCGCCGTATTCATATCCATGCCCGGCTTTTGTTATGATGCCGTACTTTTCGCCGAGGGCGATGAGCTCGCCTTCGCGGGAGATGCCCTCGTTGTAGATGATGTCGAATTCGGTCGACTTGAAAGGTGCCGCCACTTTGTTCTTTACGACCTTGACCCGGGTACGCGAGCCGACGATCTCCTCTCCTTTCTTGATCTGGGCGATCTTGCGGATATCGAGGCGCACTGAGGTATAGAACTTGAGGGCCTTGCCGCCGGGGGTGGTTTCCGGATTTCCGTACATGACCCCGATCTGCATGCGGATCTGGTTGATAAAAATGACGACCGTTTTCGACTTCGCGGTGATGGCGGTAAGCTTGCGGAGCGCTTGTGACATAAGCCGCGCCTGTTTGCCGACGTGAGAGGCGCCCATTTCGCCCTCGATCTCGTCCCGCGGCGTGAGCGCCGCTACGGAGTCGACCACCACTACATCGATCTTCCCTGAACGTACCAGGCTCTCGACGATCTCAAGCGCCTGTTCGCCCGTGTCGGGCTGCGAGATGAGGAGTTCGTTTATTTTGACGCCGAGCTTCTTCGCGTATTCGGGATCCATGGCATGTTCGGCGTCCACGAAGGCGCAGATGCCGCCTTGGCGCTGCGCTTCGGCGACGACATGGAGCGTGAGCGTGGTCTTGCCGGACGATTCAGGGCCGAAGATCTCGATGATCCTCCCACGGGGGAGGCCGCCGACGCCGAGCGCCGCATCGAGGCCGATCGAGCCCGTGGGAATCGCGCCCACGTTCACTTTCGGGCGCTCGCCGAGCTTCATGATGGCGCCTTCGCCGAATTTCGTCTGTATCTCCCTGATGGTATCGTCGATCGACGCCCCCATTTCTTTTTTCGGTTTTTCTTTTTTTACCAATACCATACGTTTTTTGATTAATTTCCCAACGTCGTTGCTTTCACGCGCATGAGCTGAAGGGTGACCTCTCGCTCTTTCCCGAATCGGTCTTCACCCCGTACGCTCACTATAGTATAGCCCGGGTGGAGCACCAGATCTTCGCTGAAGCCGCCGCTCTGGTCGACGGAGACGGCGCGCCCATTCACGGTGAGTCGGGCGATGTTTCTCGAGGTGCCGGTGAGGATTACGTGGGCGGCGGCTACGGCCTCGCCGCTTTGGGGCGAGAGGACGGTTATCTGAGGGCCTTCAATGAGGTTCTTGGTCTTGAAATACGCGTAGGTGAGGATGCTGAGGCCAGCGAGAACGATGAGGCAAATGCCAGCGAGTCGTCGAAAGTCTTGTCGGGGACTGCTCATGATGATGCTTCGTCAGTCGGTACTCCAACGCCGATAATCTCCCGAGGCTTCGCCCCTTCGCCGGGGCCAATGACGCCGCGCTCCTCGAGCATGTCGATGAGACGGGCGGCTCTTGCGTATCCTACTTTCAGTTTGCGCTGAAGGTAGGAAGAGGACGCTTTGCCGGCCTCCATGACCGCTTCGCGTGCCGCCTCATAAAGGTCGTCATCGTCGCCTTCTCCGTCGTCGAGCGTGGCATCAAAAATCGATTTATTCCCGGACGTTCCTTCCGTCATGATGATTTCGGTCGGCACTTCATCTTTGTAGGCGTTTGAGAGGTAGGCGACGACCTTCTTCACTTCATTCTCGCTGATGTACGCCGATTGGATGCGTTCAGGCTTCGACATCTCTCCGGAAATGTAGAGCATGTCGCCCGCACCGAGAAGCGTCTCGGCGCCGCCGGTGTCGAGGATGGTGCGAGAGTCGATTTGCGACGAGACCTGGAGCGCGATGCGTCCGGGAATGTTCGCCTTAATGAGGCCGGTGATGACGTTTACTGAAGGTCGTTGAGTCGAGAGGATGAGGTGGATGCCGACAGCGCGGGACATCTGGGCCAGGCGGACAATGCCTGCTTCAAGTTCGCGAGGATACGTTGCCATGATATCGGCAAGCTCGTCGATGACAATGAGGATGTAGGGCATTCGTTCGGGAAGCTCCACTAGTTCATCTTTGTTGCTGCGGTCACGCTCTTTGGTGTAGGCGGGGATGACGATGTTCTGGTGGTATGACTCGATATCGCGCACGGACTCGGTCTCGAGAACGTCATAGCGCCGTTCCATTTCCTTTGCTGCCCATTTGAGGGCAAGGATGGCTTTCTTGGCATCAGTGATGACAGGGGTGAGGAGGTGAGGGATCTTGTTGTAGAGCGTGAGCTCGACGCGCTTAGGGTCGATCATGATGAAGCGTAGGTCTTCGGGGGAGTTGCGGTAGAGGAGCGAGTTGATGATGGTATGGATCGTTACCGACTTACCTGACCCGGTGGTGCCGGCGATGAGAAGGTGCGGCATTTTTCCTAAGTTAGCGAACACGGACTTGCCGGAGACGGCGCGTCCCAGGGCAAGGGTGAGCGGTTTCGCGGCTCCCGTGAATTTTTCTTCGCTGAAAAGGGTAGCGAGGCCGACTGTTGCCTTTGCGGTGTTTGGAATCTCGACACCGACGAGCGATTTGCCGGGGATTGGTGCTTCGATGCGAATCGGATGGGCGGCGAGCGCGAGCGCGAGGTCGTTTTTGAGACCGACGATGCGGGCGAGCTTAACGCCCTCCGCGGGCTTCAGGGCGTACCGAGTGACGGTGGGGCCGATCGATACCTCGTCCATCTCGACATCGATGCCGAAGTTTTGGAGCGTTCGCTTGATGATGTTGGCGTTCGCTTTGATATCGCCCACGTCCGGCTTCCCGCGATCCTTCTCAAAGGTGGAAAGCGGGGGCGGGGCGTAATTCGCGAAGTAGCGCAGATTCTTGCTCGAGGGCGGGCTCATGAGAATATCTTCAGTCGGCTCTTTTTTGACCATCGGAGCAGAGAAAAGCTTTTTGAGTGAAGTCTCTTTTTTCTCTTCTTGAGGAGGTTCCGGAGCCTCGTTTGCTTCAACTGTGGCGATCGTAGGCTCATCCTCTTCGTCTTCTTCCTCTTCATCTTTTTTAAAGCGGCGCCAGAAGAAGAAAAAATCCTTGGAGGGACGGGCGTCGAAAATGACGAAAAGGGAAATGGCGAGTACGCCCGAGAGGACGACCACGCTCGCATAGAGGTCGATGAGGCGAAGGAGGGGGTAGGCGACCAGGCCGCCTACCACGCCCCCCGCATCTTCTCCGAGCCCGATATCGATGAGGCCGAGTCCGGAGATAAGGAAGAGGAACGATCCGACAAGGTGCATGGTGCCGAGATTGGGGCGCACCGAGCGCACATATGAGATGCCAAGCATGAGGAAGAGCGCGGGAAGGAGATAGTAGCCTACTCCAAAGAGGAAGGAGAGGGAGCGAAACACCGCGTTTCCGGCCATGCCGCCCTTCCCGAAGGCAGCGAGGACGAAGAGAATGGCGATAATGAAGGAAAGGACAGCGAATACGGCGTGAATGGTTTCCTCCTTGAGCCCAATGCTCGGTCGTGACGTTACCCGTTCCTCCTTTTCCTTCTTCCCACCTTTCTTTTTAGCCATCTTTTTTCAAATTATAGCACGGTGGTGTTAAGCGTTACGTCGTAGTATTGCGTAGTTTTTATGGCTTTTTGCTTTGTTTGATTGTCCCATATATAATGGACATACTTTTTTCTTAGATTTCATAAAAGACACAATGGAGGTCGAAAAGGACAATAAGGGACAGAGAGAAAAAACAGCCCCAATAAAGGACGTCTCTATTGCCCATTCCTCCGACTGGAATACGCTCTCTGAGCTTATCCGTCGTCGCGCCGACAAGCTTTCGGCGGCATCTTACCTGCTTACTGAACATATTTCTATAGCCGAGCCAGTTCGCCAAAGAGTTCGTGAGGTTGCTCTGGGATTGATGCGGGGTGCCTATGAGGTAACTGGAGAGGGGCATCGTTTGGGACGTCGAGAAGCTTCGCTCGGGCTCTCGTCAGACGTCGATGAACTCATCAGTTTGTTTTCTATCAGCGCCATGGCGGGGATGGTTTCCGAGCGCAACGTCGATCTTGTGAAACAAGAGCTACTCGGCTTTAAAGAGTATGTAGTTTCATTTACGACCAAAGGAGAGAAGGTATCGGTCTCCACTTTTTTCGAAGCCCTTCCAAAAGAACCGTCATCACTGTCGTTAATGTCACACGAGCCTCCTAAAGGACAGTCCCTTATAAAGGACAATACTAGTCAAAAGGACATTTTAATAAAGGACAAAATAAAGACTGTTGTTCCTGAAATAAGAAAGGAACGAGAGGGGGTAGCCGTTACCAGCGATAGGCGAGCAACGATACTCAAGCTGATACGGAAAGATAGGCAGGCGAGCATCAAGGATATCTGCGGCTTTTTCACCGACGTAAGCGAAAAGACGATCCAGCGCGAACTTACTAAAATGGTCTCGCTGGGGCTTATCGTGAGGACGGGAGACAAGCGCTGGAGCCGGTACTCGCTCGCGTAGGAAGCCAAGAAGCAAAAACCCTTTGTTTTATTGACTTTTTCCTCATAGCGTGAGAGTATAGTTCAGCCTCCTCGTGAGCGGAAAATCATTGAAATATATGGATATTTCTCTCGATTTTGTATCCGTTTATCCACATTCCCTTTGTTGGGGGTTTTTTGCCCTCTATATATAATGTGGCACAGGGTATGGCATAAGTCCTTATGGGGCATATGCTATAGTTATTTACAAGGTTTCTCTTGGATATAGTGTCCCGGAGAAGACTTGTGGCTGTGACTCCTCACGTCGAGTGGGGTCACACGAAATCGAGAACGTTGACAACCGAATAGGGAAATAACGCTACAAAGATTTACAGAAAGACTGTTTATGGTTGCAACTCAGATTATCAGTCCAAATTTCGTCAACTCATCCGGGTCGCGCAAGCGGGCCGGGTAAGTTTGTAATTGTGCGAAGTATTAGTGCTGTCGAAGCTAATCATTACTTCGTGCAATCCTTTCTGCGCGTGAAAACGTGTTGAGGGGGAATAAAGTTAGATATTAATCATGCATACAACAAGAAAAGCAGCAGGCGTGCTCGCTGTCGTTGCGGTAGCCGCTGTCGCCCTCGTGGCGATGACGGCGTTCGCTCCGACCGCAGAAGCGCAGTCCTGCTCTTACAGCTTTGCTACCAACTTGAAGTTAGGGAGCACGGGCACGGACGTCATGAATCTTCAGAAACTTCTGAACATGAACGCCGCGACCCAGGTCTCGACTTCGGGCGCGGGCGCTCCTGGACAGGAGAGCTCGTACTTCGGTGCAAAGACGAGGGCGGCGGTTATCAAGTGGCAAAACTTGTACGCCTCTGAAGTGCTTGCTCCCGTCGGTCTTACCTCGGGAACAGGTTTCTTCGGTGCCTCAAGCCGCGCTAAAGCGAACGCTCTCTGTACTGGCGGTTCTACCGGCAGTACGGGTGGCAGCACTGTCCCGACAACAGGGGGCGCGCTTAATGTCACCGCAGGTGCACAGCCTGCAAACGCACTCGCCGTTGGTTCGGCGAACCGCGTTCCGTTTACTCGCATCGTAGTGACTGCAGGCGCCAACCCTGTGACCGTTAACTCGGTTACAGTAGAGCGCGTAGGTCCTGCGGTTGACGCGATCTTCTCTGGTGTCGTCCTTCTCGATGAGCAGGGCAATCAGTGGGGTATCGCGAAGACCCTCAACTCGAACCACCAGGCTTCGGTCGGCGATCCGATCGTTATCCCGGCTGGTACCTCGAGGACGCTCACAATCGCTGGCAACTTAGCTACGACGGCAACGCTCGCAAGCTACGCTGGCCAGGTCGTCGGACTCAATGTCGTATCGGTAAACACGAACGGCACGGTCTCTGGCACCCTCCCGGTCTCGGGCGCGTTCCACACAGTGAACGCCACCCTCTCGATCGGTACGGCGACAGTCGCAGTCTCTTCACTTGATCCGAATGCTGCTCAGTCCAAGGAAATCGGCACGACGAACTACAAGTTCTCTGGCTTCCGCATCACTGCGGGTTCTGCAGAACAGATTCGCCTTCGCTCGGTTCGTTGGAACCAGGTAGGCTCGGCAAGCTCGGGAGATATCGCAAACGCCATGACCTATGTCGATGGCGTCGCATATCCGACGACTGTTGACTCATCGGGCAAGTATTACACCACGAGCTTCGGCTCAGGTATCGTTATCGACAAAGGACTCGGTAAGGATGTCTACATCCAGGCTGACATCGTTGGCTCTGGTGCAGCAGCTCGCACCGTCCAGTTCGATATCTACAAGGCAACCGACATCTACCTCACGGGTGAGACGTATGGCTATGGCATCACTGCCACAGCTCCTACGACTGCCTCGGCAGGTGCAGGTTCTCAGTTCACTACGGGCACACCGTTCTTCGATGGCTCGACAGTGACGGTAACCGCAGGTTCGGTGACGACGGTATCGAAGGCTAACTCGGTTGCAGCGCAGAATATTGCGGTGAACGTACCGAGCCAGATCCTCGGCGCCTACGAGATTGATCTCAAGGGTGAGCCGATCTCGGTACAGCAGCATGTCTTCACAGTTGCTACCTCTTCGGGTAGCGGTACGGGCGTGCTTACCAACGTTTCGCTCTACGGCCCGAACGGCAACATCGTTGCTGGTCCGGTCGACGCGAACAGCGCTGGTACCTCGATCACCTTCACAGATACGGTGACCTATCCGATCGGCAAAGGCATCTATACCCTCAGGGGTAAGGTTGCTTCGACGATTGGTGATGGCACTGTCTACACCCTCTCGACGACTCCGTCGTCGCAGTGGAGCAATGTGACGGGTCAGACGACTGGCAACACCATATCGCTCTCGTCGCTTAGCAGCTCGGTATCGATGAACGCTATGACCGTGAAGGGTGCATCCCTCGCGATCACAGTGTCGTCCGCTCCGTCTGCCCAGACCATTACGGCGGGCAGCCAGGGTGTGACCTTCGCGAACATTCAGCTGGACGCTTCGAATTCTGGTGAAGATGTCCGGTTCTCCTCGATCCAGCTCGCAGAGAGCGGTTCGGGAACGGCAACTAACCTTTCGGCTTGTCAGCTCTTCGATGGTACGACCGCCCTCAACAGCGGCTCGAACATCCCGACAGTAGCTGCAGGTGCGAACACCTTTACCTTTGACTCGCCGCTTACGGTGCCGAAGGGTACGGTGAAAACGCTCGCGCTCAAGTGTAATGTGTCGAGCGGCGCCACGGGCACATATGCCTGGGGTACCTCGGCGTCTACCAATCCGACCGTTACGGGCGTGACTTCAAGCAACGACGTCTCTGAGGTAGTTACCATTTCGGCTGGTCAGACAATGACCGTCGGTACTGGTTCCTTCACAGTGACCAAGGATGCTTCAAGTCCTTCGTACACGATCGTGGCAGGTGGCACGACGGCAACGATTGGCGTGCTCAGGTTCACCTCGACGAACGAGGCGATCAACCTCGAGCGCGTTCGTCTCCAGCTTACGAACACCGCATCGAGCTCGCCAAACAGCTTGGTGCAAGTCACCCTCTGGGATGGCGCGACGCAGGTAGGTACGGCAACCTTCACGGGTGCTAACACTATCGCGACGTCGACGCTCTCTTCGACGGTACAGATTCCGAAGGACGGTTCCAAGCTCATCACCATCAAGGCGGATCTCGCTGCGATCGGTTCGGGCGCGGCAACCAGCACTTCGGGCGCACTTGTCGCAATCGATTACGATGGCGGCTATGCGGCTGGTACCAAGGGTACTGGCGCAAGTTCGGGTACGGCGATTGAGTCGTCGACCTCGAGCGACACTGCCATGGACGGCGTTCGTGTGATGAAGTCCTACCCGACCCTTGCTAAGGATTCGGTAGGCATTGCCAACAACAAGCTGAACAACGGCACCGGAGCCCTCTTGAGGTTCCGCGTGACCGCGAACTCAGCTGGTGATGTAGGTCTCTACAAGTTCACCTTCACGCTTTCGACGACTACTGCGTCGGTAACCAGCGTCAATGTCTTCGGATATACTGACTCTGCTTACTCGCAGCCGGTCTCGGGTGTGACGTCTGGCGGTCAGCTCAGGAGCTCTGATGTTTCTCCGGCTGCTTCTGGCCTCGTCGAACTTGTGATCACCAACTCGGGCGGTACAGCGACTCCGCTCCAGGTTCCGGCAGGCACTACGCGCTACTTTGAAGTACGCGGTACGGTGACCGGCTCGGCAACTGGTGCGTCAGTCTCGACCCAGCTTGAAGGTGATGCGGCGTATCCTTCCCTCGCCCCTGGTCTCGAAGGCCTTATGGCCGACGCGGTCGCGGTCGATGCGGATGCAACGCATGACGACTTCATCTGGTCGCCGAACTCGACGACTACGTCAGCAACGACGAACAACGACTGGACAAACGGCTTTGGTGTCCCGGGTCTCCCGGCCACCAACCTTTCTCCGGAAGTGCTCTCGTTCTAACGCACTCGTAGCTACTTGTGATTCGTATCTGGCTTAAGTCTTCAGCAACCTAAGCCTCCGCGAATAGCTGACAAAAGTCCCCGAAAGGGGACTTTTGTTTTGGCAAAAAAGCCCGTGCGCGACACGAGCTTTTTTGTTAGAATGCCGCTATGTTGAAAGAAATGAACAGGAATGTACTTATCGGTGGCGGTCTTATCGCGGTGCTTCTTGTTATTGGGGTTGTTGTTAAAGACAAACTCCCGCTCCCGAACGTTCCTTCGGAGAATCAAACGGCCACGACAACGGGCGAGTTTGGCGCTGAAGGTACTGGCAATTTTACTATCGAACAAGTGCCGGTTAATGAGGTGGAGAGTTTACCTCCTTCACCAAACCTTAATCGCCAGGTGCGTTTTACGGCGAGTACGGAAGCCGAAGTGCGCGCGGTAGTGCTTACGAACATTGCTACGCTCACGTCGAGCCTCAAGGCGAATACCGACGACCTGGAAAGCTGGGTGTCGCTCGGGGCGATGTATAAAATAGCGGGGGATTATGCGGCAGCGCGCGATGCTTGGGAGTATGCGAGCATCATTCGCCCTTATAACTACCCTTCGTTCGGTAACCTTGGCGATCTCTACCATCACTACCTCAAGAATTACCCGAAGGCTGAATCGAACTACCTCAGGGCGATCCAAAATGAGCCTGAGTTCATCGATGGCTATCGCGGTCTCTATGAGCTCTATCGCTACTCGTTCTCTGGGAAAGGCGAGGCGGCCGCCCAGATCTTAAAGCGCGGCATTACAGCCAATCCGCAGGCCTATGACCTCATGATTCTTCTCGGCGATTATTATCGCGACCGGGGAGAGCCGTCGAACGCCGTGACCTATTACGAACAAGCGCTCATGGAGGTGAAGCGGATAGGGAACACCACGCTCGGGGCAGACCTCGAGGTGAAGATAAGCGCCCTCAAGTAACCATGTTCGGAAGCTTCTTACGATTCGCCGCCGGCTTCTCACTCCTCGTCCTCATCGGCATTGGCGGCCTTCTCTTCTTTTCGAACATTTCAACCGCTGACGTCAAAGCCGCAGTCCTTACGGTATTTTAGGTAAGCTTGAACGTTTTTTTAAGCGCCTTGTCATTCTCGAGGTGCTCAACAATGAGATACAGCACTTCTTTGCCGATCTGAAAATCTGCCTTGATGAGCGTGATCAAATCCTCGCAGTCGTAAGGATATACCCACACGCTGTCTTGCAGCTTAACGAACCCAAGAGAGACGAGAGTAGAACGGAGGTGATTTCTAAGAACTTTCTTTCTTTCGTTAATATCGTAAATAACTACCCTCCATTTTCCATCCCATTTTCTCGGCACTTCCTTTAATTGTTGCTTAGTAAGGAAGTGAATCGCTTTTTCTCCTAGTGGCGTAAGGAGTACGAAATTTCCCTTGTCTGTTTTTTGAACGGTAAGCAGTCCTTTCTGTAGAAGGCCGTTGAAGGTTCTACGTCCGCTCATGGAAGCGCGTCTCCCAGTTAATTTAAGGAACGACGCGATGGCGTTTGGGGCGAGAAGGGAAGCGCTCACTACCCCCGCTGCGTAAATGGAACCAAGCAGTGCTTCTTTAATGTTTTGTTTTCGAGCCCTTGTCCTGAGCTTTTCTTCTCCTTTTCCCATGGCTGCTAAATTAGCTTAAAAATTAGCTAACAACCAATATACTATAATTATGCTATAGCATAATTATAGTATATTAGGGTTATCCACAGGATATACCGAAGAAGGTTGGGGGATTGGGGTTTTGGGAGGACAATGAAGGGAATCATGAATTGGAAGAAAGTGCTCCTTAGGACGCTGGGCGTTATTGTTATCCTTTACCTCGGGCTGGTCATCTACCGCATCCCTGCGGTCGCGGAAAAGAAACGTACTGAAGCGGCGGTGGCGCGCATTCACGCGCAAAAATTGACCCTGGATACGGTAATGGGGAAGAATCTGCCGCCATCGCCCGATCAGGTGCGGAATGATTCAACTATCGAAGGAATCGACGCGAACGCTAATGGCATTCGCGACGACGTCGAGCTTGCCATTTTCAAAAAGTATCCCAATTCACCAAAACAAAGAGCGCCGGAGCTTCAATATGCAATGGCGCTTCAAAGAGAATTTACTGAAGTTTTTAATTCAGAAACTTTGGTTGCGGTAATGCAAGAGCAAGGAAGAGGGTATTTATGTATTTCTGAAGATAAAAATATTGAGCAAGTAGAAAATCTGATTTTTAATACGGAAAAACGGAAACAATGGAGAGAGGAAATATACAAAAAATATATGACTTCTTTTAAACTCTCAAACGAGCAGAAATGCGATATAGCGCCTTCTTCTTTATAATATTTTTATTTCCCCACATTGCTTTCGCTCTTTGCTCGGAGCAAGGGACTACAGTAGTTTATGTAAATGGGGTTCTTACTGGTTTTTCTGAAGCGAAAAATGATCTTTTGAAGTTACAAAATAAATATCAAAGTAACTATTCTGAACAAACTGATTTTATAAACGGCTACAATCCTTCGCATCTTGCGGGACTTGGAGATTGGATAAAGTCGGTGGAGCAGGCGTATCGAGGAGAAGGGGAAGTTCCAGTTAATGACTATGATTTGCAGAATATTCTTGTACAGATTCATGATCAGGTCACCACTCAAAAGATACTACTTGTCGGGCATTCACAGGGAACATTTTATACGAACGCACTCCATGAGTACTTAATAAATCATGGAGTGCCTAAAGAGTCGATTGCCGTTTACAACCTCGCTACACCGGCAAGTTTTGTCGCTGGGGGTGGCAAATACCTCACGTCGGCGAATGACCGGCTTATTGGGAAGGTTCGCGAGCTTGCAGCTGCAGGCGGTGCGAAAGAGCCGCTTCAGGCGAATATTCTTATTCCTTTACCTGCCGAGCATTTAAATGATCCGTGGGGAGGCCATCATTTTTCTTCCGACTATCTTGCGGGCGCACCGCTCCGCATCGTTTCGGAGATAAACAGCGGGTTGGAAAAACTACGCTCCCTTCCAAGGGAAGGTGATGGATGTTTTTCTCCTCCGGCGCAGACTCTTTCTTTTACTCTACAGAAATTCGCCTTCTTGGTCGCGGATCCAATGGCGAATATCGCCTATGCAACAGCAAGTGCTGGTTATAACGCTGCGGCGCTTGCGGTCAAGTCTGTGGGCGATACGCTCGCTTCGGTATTCAAAGAAACAAACGAAGACGATCTTGCGGTCGTTGGCCAGTCGGCTTCGGCTATTACTGCTCTTGCGGAGGAATTGGTTCCTGAAGAATCGGGTAGTGATGTGGTAGTACAAGAATTGCCTCCAGTGGAGTCGGTCTCCGAGCCGGTACTGGAAACTATTCAAGTAAATTCAGACGCGACACTAGAGATATCAATATCTTCGACGACAGTAGCGATCCCTGAACCCTCTTTCGGGCCTACTTTTTCTATACCTGCCGCCGGGTTTGGGGGAGGGGGAGTGCCACCACCCGCCGCCGAACTCTCTGAGCCTGAAGTGTCGGCGCCTACCCCTCCGGCGAGCCCAGTGGTTACCACGCCAGCAAGCTTTTCGGTTCCTTTCGCTACCTCGTCGATCGCCTTCGCTGGTACAGCGGTTCCAAGTTCAGTTGTTTCTACTGATTTTTCGGCTGCCACTACCAGCGTCGATACTTCGGGAAATTGGGCGCTCGAACTCTCAGGATTTTCGGAGGGACCCACTACTATCAATTTTTATACAACAGAAGGCGATCTCACCTCTTCTGCTGCGCAGATTAGTTTCTCCATAGATACCGTAGCGCCCGATGTCCCAGTGCTTAGTATTGCAGAATGTACTACTTCATTCACTACAGGCTCGTGCACGACTCGGGCCGGGGTATTAAATTTTTCATGGACAGCGAGTGCGGGCGCTGAGTATTACGAATTGAGGCAGGATACTAATTTACTTACGACCACCACCGCACTTTCTGCCAGCACTACCGTGGCGGTTGGCACGTACTCATTTGAAGTGGTTGCATATGATAGCGCCTTGAATTCCACTACTTCGACGGCGGTAGCAGTGAGCGCAGTAACATTGCCTTCGATTGGGTATTACTGTAGCCCGTATATTAGTACATATGAGGAGGGGAGAGTGTATACCCATACTGGCACGGATTGTCGCTATCAATCGAGTTCTATTTCTGTCATTTCAAAAGGAGGAGATCTCTATAAAGGTACGCTCGGGGCTGCTAGTTTAATAAACGGGCATTCGCTCGGGTCTTCTAACAATAGTCTGCAAACCAATGACGGAGATTCTACTGCCGTCGCTGGAGATACTTTCTTTACAGTGATTTATGAGAAGCGGACGGGCCCGGCGTTTTCCGGCGACCAAGCGTCATTCAGAAGCTTTTTCCAAACCAACGCAAATGCGCCGCCGCATCTTAATTTCGGAATACTCAATTGGGTTTACGGGCCGTAGTTGACGTTTATATATAAGCGTGGCAGGATAGCTCCAGCCAGTTCTACTCATTTGAAAGGACACTTGCGTGCGATACATCAACCTTACCCGACCCTGCACCGTCTGGGTCGGCTTCATCCTCCCTCCAGGGCAAAAGCCCTCACCCGAGGTCCCGCATCGGGGCTACATGGATGTCCATGGTTTCTGGCCTCAGCCGGGAGACGAGGAAATACTGAAAGCATCTTTGGTCGGCCTTGATCCTCTGAGTTTCGATTCCCTTACGCTCGTACAGAGCGGCTGGGGAAGCCGTATGACCGGAGAAACCATGGTTGGCTTCCTGTTCGGAATTCCTTCCCTCGAGAGACTTCAAGGGAAGCGGGTCTCCGAGGGGGAGCGGCGTCTGTTCGCCGAGCTTTCCCGCTCCGTCTGGGGCGAGGTCAAGGGTTATGATCGGCAGAGCGGCCTTCTCGTGAACTGCGTGGGGCGGCAGATTGACCGCCTTGTCGAGAAGGAGAGCGATCAGCTCGGCTTCCGAATGAGACGCGACGCCGAAGCGCCCACGATCGCATTCCTCAGCAGTCACTAGCGTGCGCTCACTCAACTTTCACAGCCGGAACGCATCACTGCGTTCCGGCTGTCTCATTTGCAAAATAGAGAGATAGGTAGCATAGTGCCTAGCGGAATCGAAGGGTTCCATTGTTCAACTAAATTCCGGGAGGTGTATGGGCAGAGGATTAAGCATAGGATCAGGGCATGGCGCGCTCCTGAAGGCCGTCGAAGGGCGGAAAACAATTTTTTTCTTCGCGACGCCAGCGACAGGGAAGTTCAATTTCAGCTTCCTCCCGCCCCTCGAGCTTTCGCTGAAGCAGCGGGTGCTCGACGAGCATCGACATCTCGCATTTGCCGAGACCATGCGGCACGAAGAATTCGTGACGGACGCTCGTCTCACGCTGGTCAGCGCGGGCGCCTGCTATTCCAAAGGGAAAGGTAGGGGATCAGACGAACATATCGCCGTTTTCGAGTTCGTGCCGGTGCACGAGGCGGCGGCGGGAATTCCTCGGCCGACGCTCGATGATTTTCTGCAGTTCGTCGGCGAGCCCTGGCGTACGATCAGGCTCATGATGATGTCGGACGGGACGTTCATCTTCATGCACGAGGGCGGCTTGCCGCTTGAGCTTCACGAACGCTTCGAGAAGCTCTCCTTGTCCGTGCGGCCTCGTACCGCCCTCACTACGTAGCGCCGCTTCAGAGAGGCACTAGAGCAGAAGCCGGAACGCATGCGCGTTCCGGCTTTTCATTTGCAAAATAGAAGAAGATAGGTAGCATGGTGCTTAGCGGAATCTTAAATTCCTTTGTTCCACAATACCCTACAGTAGGAGAGTTTGATGAACAGCAAGATTGACGAGGAAGGAAGCGCAGAAGCGGGCGAGATCCCTTCGATGCGTCCACGACTTCCTTATTGGAGGCTCCTTGGCCATAGAGAGGATCCTGGCAAAAAGGAGGATGACAAAAAGAAAGGAGCTCCTACGAAGCGCGAACCGCCCACGTTGGCCGAGCCCCTTTCAAACGGCGCACCAGATCCCTCGCACACCAGTGTTACTAAAAGCTCGCGGCTACTCTCCAGAATTCCCGGGCCGAAGGAATTTATTTCCGGAATCAAATGGCGAGAGATCCGTGGCGGGTGTCGGATGATAAACCTGCCACATTTCACCAAGATTTTGCGCGAGCTGATGCCCACGTACCAAGGTACGCCTCTCGAAGATATGTGCAGGGAGTTCCTCAGGGGATACGACGCGCTTGCCGCAATCGTCAAATTTAACGATCGTCGTGAACCGCTTGAGGTGATGGGGCGAGGCAACCGGCAGTTGAAAATGAGTGAACCGCAGGAATTCCACTCCTTTTGTCAGGTACGAATGGCAAACGGTATCTATGCGCTCCCGGAATCCTGTTTTGAAGCGTACGAAGTTTCGCGACGGGCGATTCGCCGGAAAGCACAGCGCGAGACGGGGAACAAATACACCAAGCCGCCCCCTTAGTGGAAAGCCATTAACCCCCGGGTTTACCCAGGGGTTTTTTCTTTGCTACACTTCCTCTATGCGACATCTCTATCGTACGCTCATCCGGGACGACCAGAACTTCTGGAATCTCATCTTCGGTATCCTCTTCGCCGTCCTTCTCTTTTTCATGACCCTGGAGCTCGGCTGGTGGCACCGGTGGCGCTTCGTTCCGCCCCAGGTCTCGATCGGCGATTTTATGTTGATAGCACTCGCGGTGTTCCGGCTCATCCGGCTCTTCTCGTACGACAAGATCACCCAATTCGCCCGTGACATTTTCATGGACATCGAATACGGCCAGGACGGGACGGTCATCGTGCGCCGAAAGGCCTCGCGCGGCTTCCGCCGCACCGTGATTGAGCTTCTCGACTGTCCATGGTGCACCGGCGTGTGGCTCACGCTCTTCGTCGCCTTCTTCTATCTCTACACGCCACTCTTCCATTTTCCGGTAATCGTGCTCGCGATTGCGGGCGTGGCGACACTCCTCCAGCTCACGGCGAACGCGATCGGCTGGACGGCGGAGCAGAAGAAGATTGAGGTCTCGAAGCACTAATTGACTTACGGAAGGCGGTCGGGTAATATCACTCCTGTAAGCCGTAGAAAGCAGGTACCCGTAAGGGGTTAATCCGAAAGGGCCTGCAGAGGTCGACTAACCCCGCAGTGCGGGAGGTTTATTTCGGCCTAACGAGGAGCGACGCGCGAATTCATTTGCATGGCGTCCGAGTGAAGCCGAATCAAGGGACGGCAGTCCCTTATACGGCGAAAGCCGTTATTTTTGTTCGTAGCAATCGTATGGCAATCAACAAAGCAAAGAAAGGAGAGATCATCGAGAAGCTCGAGAAGGCGGTGAAGAGCGCAAAGTCCCTCGTCTTCGTGAACTTCCACGGCCTCACCGTCGCGAACGTGTCGGCGCTCCGCCGCAAGCTCCGCGCCGAGAAGGTCGGCTACACGGTGTCGAAGAAGACGCTGCTTCGCCGCGTGCTCGATGCCGCCAAGTACGAAGGGGAGATGCCGGCCATCGAAGGAGAGATCGCGCTCGCCTACGGCGAGGACCTCCTCGCTCCGGCGCGCGAAGTGTGGAGCTTCCAGAAAGACCACAAAGAGACGATCAGCATCGTCGGCGGCGTGTTCGACGGCAAGTACATGGACAAGGCGGCCATGCTCAGCATCGCCACCATCCCGTCGCGCGAGACGCTCATCGCCCAGTTCGTCCAGCTCATCAATTCGCCCATCGCCCGCTTCGCGGTCGTGGTGAATCAGATCGCCGAAAAGAAAGGAAGTGCAGTTACCAATTAACGTAACAACCATGTCGGATAAATTCAAGGACATCATTGAGAAGATCGACACCATGTCGGTCATCGAGCTCCACGAGCTCGTGAAGACGCTCGAGGAGAAATTCGGCGTATCGGCAGCGGCAGTCGCCGCAGCGCCGGCAGCCGGCGCAGCAGGCGCAGGTGCAGCCGAGGAGAAGGACAGCTATGCTGTCCACCTTACTGACGCAGGCGCTCAGAAGATCGCGGTCATGAAGGTAGTGAAGGAAGCTCTCGGGCTCGGCCTCAAGGAGGCGAAGGACCTCGTGGACGGCGTACCCTCCCTCCTAAAGGACGGCGTAAAGAAAGCCGAAGCGGAGGATATCAAGAAGAAAATCGAAGCGGCGGGTGGTAAGGTGGAACTTAAGTAAGTCACATTTTACGCACAGCATATCCACAGAAAGGCCCCGCGAGGGGCTTTTCTTTTTGACTAGTGTTATCCTAATGCAAGAAGTTCCAACTAGGGGGATGCATCACATGTTAGATTCGCTGGGAGAGTGGGTGGGGAAGCTCATCAAATGTCCGCATTGCCGGGTCGTGTCCGGTGGTCACGCTGTTGTTGAGGCGAGCGCTGATGGGCAAACGCAGCTTCTAAAGTGCGCGAATACCAGGTGCGAAGGCGTCGAGTTCTCAATAAAAACGCTCGCTATGCCGCCGCGTAACCCCGATCTTGTCGCTGTTTCAGAGCGATGACGATTTCTTATATAAGCCGCCGAAAGGCGGCTTTCAGTTTGACTAAGGACGCCAATTTCTTTAGGGTTAGAAAAGATACATTTAGAGGGGAGAAAAATGCAAGACAACCTAACCGCCGAGTGTCCAGAATGCCAATGCATAAGCAGCGCGGTTATCGACCTTCTCGCTTTGCTAGGGAGAGGAACGATGTACCAATGCACAAGATGTAACCACAAGTTCGAGATACTTGGACGACTACTTGCAGGGTCCAGTAATCGGCAGCGCTCGAATCCCTCAGCAGTACAGCCGCTCATCACGGTCCCTTTGCGGGGCCCGTCTGAAAACACATAAGTCCTCCCAATGGGAGGCAAGTCGCTTCGTAAGCGGCTTTTTTGTTTGCCTAAACAGAGGTAGTATAGAGAGCATGAAAATCCTTGCAAAGCTCCTTGGTGGCCAATCGCGGGTAAAGGTAATGCGCCTCTTCCTTTTCAACCAAGGTCGAGGGTACGACCTCGATGACATCGTCGCGCGAAGCTCCATTCCTCGCCAGCTAGCTCGTCGGGAGGCGGCTTTTTTAGAGAATATCGGCTTCCTCAAGCACACGACCGTAGAGCACGAACACAAGGAAAAACGCCGGGAGAAGGCGATAACGGTGAAGAAAAAGACTCCTGGGTGGACCTTCGACCGCGCGTTCGAGCATGCGACTCCGCTCCACGACCTCCTCATTGATTCGAAGTTCCTGAAGCCCGAGGAGATATTGCGGCGATTCAAGAATGGGGGCAATGTGAAGCTGCTTATCATTTCAGGCGTTTTTCTCAGGGACCAAGAGAGCCGTATCGACCTTTTCATCGTCGGCGACCGCCTGCGCCGTCCCCAGCTTGAGCGTTCGCTCCGGCAGATCGAGGCGGAGATAGGGAAGGAGCTCCGCTACGCCATCCTCGATACCGCCGAATTCAACTATCGACTCAATATGTACGATAAATTCGTCCGCGACGTCCTCGACTACCCTCATGAGCGGCTTATCGAAAAAATAAAGGTAGAATGACCTTTGTTGAGGTAAAAACGGCCCTAACAGGGCCGTTTTTTGTCTATCCACACGATATCAACGTAAAATCCCCATAGAATTGCTATGATTTATATAGCTTTAAAAGGTCGAATGTTTAAAGCTAGTACGTACAAGCTTTATTGCGGCGAGCGAGGAATCGGACAAAAATATCTTTTGTTCGGTCCGAGTGACGACGCAACAAGGGCGTAAGCCCTTACTTATCAACGGTAATCGGGACGCCGTAAGCGTCCCATCCCGCAAGGGAAAAACACAGTTATGGTAGTTCAATCTTGGTTTGAGGTACTCAACCAATCGTTCCAGAATCTCTGGATCGGAGTGGCCTCGTTTGTGCCGAGCCTCATCGTTGCGATTCTTATCTTTGTCATTGGTTGGATCGTAGCGTCAATAGTAGGTCGACTGATAGCTCAGCTCATAGGTATGCTCAAGCTCGACACCGCGCTCAAGAGTGCAGGGCTCGACACGGTGCTTCGCCGCGCCGGTATGGAACTCAACTCCGGTGCGTTCATCGGGCAGCTCGTCCGATGGTTCATCATCGTGGTGTTCCTTATCGCGTCGCTTGAACTCGTCGGCCTCACGCAGGTCACTGAGTTCCTTCGTCAGGTAGTGCTCGGATATCTTCCGAACGTTATCGTGGCGGCGCTCATCCTCCTCGTAGCAGGAGTGGTTGCGGACGCGATGCAGCGCGTGGTCGTTAGCTCAGCCCGTGCAGCGAACATCCATTCGGCCGGGCTCCTCGGGAGCATCACGCATTGGGCCATCTGGATCGTGGCGCTCATCGCCGCGCTCAGCCACCTCGGCATTGCACCCCAGCTTATGCAGATTCTCTTCACGGGCATCGTCGCGATGCTCGCGCTCGCCGGCGGACTCGCTTTCGGCCTTGGCGGCCGCGATGCGGCGGGGCGATACCTCGAGAAGATCCGCGGGGATATTTCGAGCCAATAGCAGTAGTAATTCGCGTTCGCGACGCGAATTCGCAAACAAGCGCCTCCATGGCGCTTTTTTGCTTTCTCCACACGTTTGTTTCCTGCGCGTTCTAGAGTAGGATGAAAAAAGAAGGACATTCTCGAAGGGAGGACGGATGGGTTCCCGAAAGGACGACCAAAAAATCACTGTCGCTAAGGCGCGCGAAATGGTCAGGCGCCCCGGGGTATTACAGGAAGAACTGCGATACCTGCTCTACAGCGGCGTTGCTATCGTCGGGGAAGGTGCCGACGAGGTGCGCAAAGAGGCGGAGCGGCTGCTTGCTACCACTCCGAGCTATGCCCACCACCAGCAACAAACAACCCTCAAATTGGCTACGTAGCCTGCCCCTGAGGGGCTAAAAGGTGTTTATTGGCCCCGCCATTGACACCTTTTTTCTTTTCTGTATACTCTCCCTATCTGAATATGTTGACCATACGAAAGAACCAAAAGCGGTAAAAGGCCACCCGAGGTTTCTCGTTTGCCCAAGCCGCCGAAAAGCGGTTTTTTCGTTTCTTAGGCGATGTATTTAGAAGGACTGATCGTTGACAACTGAATCCTGCCACTCGCGCCTTTATATTCCAAATGAGTAACATCATCTGGGGTCTTTTCTAGCGCGATGGAGGCAGACGAAAGAAGAAAGAAAAAAGAAGAACGCGCGCGTTTCGCTTGAGCGGTGGGACGCGCGCAATTCCGCCTGAACCGAGCGGTCGGCGACGGCGGAATCAAAAGATAGTAAGTGGCTTTTAAATTTCCTGACGGGAATTTAAGGGCGTATGGTGGATGCCTTGACTCTGAAAGGCGATGAAGGACGTAGCGTGGCTGCGATAAGCTTCGGGAAGGTGCCTAGCAACCGACGATCCGAAGATTTCCGAATGGGGAAACCTTATCCGTGACGAACGGATAGTTTCGTCGAAAGACGATTCGCGCACCCGGGGAAGTGAAACATCTCAGTACCCGGTGGAAAAGAGAACAATCGTATATTTCCTAAGTAGCGGCGAGCGAAAAGGAAAGAGCCCAAACCATTCCGTCCGCAAGGACTGAGTGGGGTAGTAAGGTAGCGACGCAATTATTATTGGAAGAGTTACAAAAGTTTTTGATAGGTGAAGTTGCTGGAACGCAACGCCACAGAAGGTAATGGCCCTGTAACCGAAATCAAAAGCCCTCTTTAGTCGCTATTCTTGAGTACTCCGAGACACGAATAGCTCGGACGAATCTGGCGGAACTAACCGTCAAGGCTAAATACTTTCAGAGATCGATAGTGAACAAGTACCGCGAGGGAAAGGTGAAAAGCAGCCCGTTGAGGGCGGTGAAATAGACCTGAAACCATATGCTTACAAAGAGTTGCGGCGGTTTGCACAATGCGCGAGAGAATCTCACGCGTATCGTGCAGACCGTTGCAGCGTGCCTATTGAAGAATGAGCCAACGAGTTGATGTATGCGGCTTGGCTAAGCCCGAAGGGGCGCAGCCGCAGGGAAACCGAGTGTTAATAGCGCGTTTGTCGTATACATCAGACCCGAAGCCGGATGAGCTTACCATGAGCAGGGTGAACTTCCCAGAAATGGGGAGGGAGGCCCGAACTGATTGATCGTTCAACTTCATCGGATGACTTGTGGTAAGGAGTGAAAAGCTAATCGAATTCGGTAATAGCTGGTTCTCTCCGAAATAGCTTTAGGACTAGCGTCATGTGTTCCTCTTGGGGGTAGAGCACTGGAAGGTCGGGACAGGTCGAAAGATCGCTCGACCTATCAAACTCCGAATACCAAGAGTTAGAGCGTGGCAGTAAGACCGTGGGGGCTAAGCTCCACTGGTCGAAAGGGAAAGAGCCCAGATCTCAAGTTAAGGTCCCAAAATCTATGCTAAGTGCGAGCGAGGAGGTGGAATTTCACTGACAGCGAGGATGTTGGCTTAGAAGCAGCCATCATTGAAAGAAAGCGTAACAGCTCACTCGTCGAGAGATTCTGCGCCGCAGATAATCGGGGCTAAGCATAGTACCGAAACTGAGGGCTTGTGTGTTTCATTGAGGATTAATGTGAAAGGGGGTTAGTCGCCAAGATGGTTAAGGCATCGGATTTTGATTCCGATATGCGCAGGTTCGAGTCCTGCCTAACCCGCCAACTTTCACAAATGTTCATTTAGCGAAAAAGTACGTGCCCCCTGTAAATCAGTGGCAGATACCCAGGGTTCGATTCCCTGGAAGTCGTTGGTTCGATTCCAACCAGGGGCCCCACAACTTTTTCCAGGTAACCTCGCGTTACCTCCTCAATGAAACACATGAGCGGTAGGAGAGTATTCCGTTCTGCGATGAAGGCAAAGGGGTGACCCATGCTGGAGCGTACGGAAGTAAGAATGTTGGCACAAGTAACCGCAAGCAGGGTGAGAGCCCCTGCCGCCGAAAGACTAAGGTTTCCTTGGCGATGATAATCAGCCAAGGGTTAGTCGGGCCTAAGGAGATGGCGAAAGCCGCATCCGATGGACACACGGTTAATATTCCGTGACTTCTGCGATATGCGATGGGATGACGAAGGGTAGTATGCAAAGCGCCTTATGGGATTGGCGTCCGTGCGTTAGGGGGTGGTGTACAGGAAAATCCGTACGCCCGGCTTCAGTGCCGACTCCGAGACGAGCGGAGACGCGTCGCGCAAGCGACGATAATTTTGCAAAGCACGCTTCCAAGAAAATTCTCTAAGCTTAATATCGTAGGATCCGTACCGCAAACCGACACAGGTAGTCAGCTCGAGAAGAGTAAGGCGAACGAGTGATTGATCTCCAAGGAACTCGGCAAAAAAGCAGCCGTAACTTCGGAATAAGGCTTCCCGTTTAGTACGCTCAATATTTCTCCGCGAGGAGGAATTGTGCGCGTACTAAGCGGGCGCAGCGAAAGTATCCCTGGCAACTGTTTACCAAAAACACAGCTCCCTGCGAACTCGCAAGAGGATGTATAGGGGGTGACACCTGACCAATGCCAGAAGGTCAAATATCGGTGGTTCTTCAGAGCCGCAAGGCTCTGAAGAGCTGGCTGATATAAGCCCTGGTGAATGTCGGCCGTAACTATAACGGTCCTAAGGTAGCGAAATTCCTTGTCTGGTAAGTTCAGACGTGCACGAATGGTGTAATGACTGGGGAACTGTCTCGGAGATTAGCTCGGTGAAAATACAGTACCGGTGAAGATGCCGGTTACCTGCAGATAGACGAAAAGACCCCAGAAGCTTTACTACAGCTTGATATTGTTCATGTTCCTGCACTGCGTAGCATAGGTGGGAGACTTTGAAGCGTTTCTTTCGGGAAACGTGGAGTCGCCAGTGCAATACCACCCTTTTCGGGGGCATGATCTAACCTTTACGGCAAAAACGTAAGGGGACAGTGTTTGGCAGGTAGTTTTACTGGGGCGGTATCCTCCTAAAGAGTAACGGAGGAGTTTATTAAGGTCAGCTAGGCGCGAATGGAAACCGTGCCGATAGTGTAATGGCACAAGCTGGCTTCACTGTAAGACGGACAGGTCGAGCAGATGCGAAAGCAGAACATAGTGAACCGACACTACGCATTAGATGCGGGTGAAGATTAACGGATAGAAGCTACTCTGGGGATAACAGGCTAGTTCCGCCTAAGAGTTCATATCGACGGCGGAGTTCGGCACCTTAACAAATCGGGGTGCCCTATCAGCAATGGTAGTAGCGATTTTAATTATTCGAGTGTAGGAGCTCGGTGAATTAAAATATAAAGAGCTTGAAAAGCTCTTTGGTTTTGACGGCGCTCGGACGGAAAGAAAATAATTTTCTTTTCGCTCCTCGTTTGTCAGAATAAAAAATTGGCTTATAACGGTGGACTCCTTGGGCATGAACACCTCAAGGACAATACCGTGGGAAGTTTCGTCGCAAGCACGCGATCATGCGCTCCATACGGAGCGCAAGCGGTGATAGGAAACTATCAATTGCGACGATAACCCTGTAGAGACTTGTCACGCACGTGACGGAGTTATGAGAACATCATAGCTAATACGCCAACTCCTTTCTTGATCGAAAGGATGAAGATATAGTCCGATCCTTCTGGTAACAGAAGACAAATAAACGACAGCGATGTCGGCTCATCTTATCCTGGCGCTGGAGAAGGTGCCAAGGGTTTGGCTGTTCGCCAATTAAAAAGATACGCGAGCTGGGTTCAAACCGTCGTGAGACAGGTTGGTCTCCTATCTACTGCAGGCGTTGATTCTTGAGAAGATTTGCTCCTAGTACGAGAGGACCGGAGTGAACTGACCTCTGGTGTATCGGCTGTCGCACCCGCGGCACCGCCGAGTAGCTATGTCAGGAACGGATAACCGCTGAAAGCATCTAAGCGGGAAGCCGACTTCAAGATAAGGAATCGTTGAGGGTCGTGGGAGATGACCACGTTGATAGGCGTTAGGTGTACGCACAGTAATGTGTTGAGCCGAGACGTACTAATTACCCGATTTCCCGTCAGGAAATTTGAAAGCCACAAAAAATTGTTAGATAGCTCACAAGAAGAGGCACATTCGTGCCTCGCCGCTGTGCATCACGTGCCTAGCGGCGAGGCACGAAGTGTTCGCGCCGAAAGGCTCGGGGCTGTAGCTTAAAAAAGCCGCACGTCGTCAAACAGGGGTTGAGAGGCTCACTTCAAGGGCGTCGAAGATTACCTGGGCGTGCGGTGGGAGAGCACCAGCAGTGCTGGAGATGTCGGGTTCGAGTCCCACCAGCTCCTTCATTACACTTCTTGTCTCAAGTTCCACGGTAGGGGGGTAGCTCAGCTGGTTAGAGCACGCGGACTCATCGTCCCGGGGTCGGAGGTTCAATTCCTTCTCCCCCTACCATCTAGTTCAACCGGGGCGTTCGCTTGCATTGCTATTGTTTTCGCGTGATTGTCAGATGACGGGTCGAGTCCCGCTACGCGATCAAACGATGTGCACTGCAGGCGACGACCCGACCACAGTTCTTCACATCCAAAAGACGGACGGTGCCAACAGCATCTTTTCTGGGTCTCAAAGACGGCCATTCTGCGCCGCTTCATCGCATTGGACCGTGTGGTATTCACGCGGCAACTGCGATGCCCTCCGCCGTTTTTTCATTCAATCGAATTTTGGTTGAATGCTTTCATCTCGTGATCTTCGAATGTTTCGTTCTGGTGGTTAGACGCGAGGGTCACACCTCTTCCCATTCCGAACAGAGAAGTTAAGCCTCGTAGTAGCGATGATAGTCCGCATGGGCGAAAGTAGCTAGCCGCCGGTACGAAGTACTTGAGCGTCGCGAGATGAAAGCATTTAAAGAAAAAAGCCCATCAAGGGCTTTTTTCTTTTGGCATGGTAGTCTTGTAAGAGCAGTTCCGAATTCGAATCCCTTGGCGGCGAAATGGGGCAGGACACCCATTCTCTTGGCAGAGCTACTCCGTCCAGTTCGGGAGAACTATCGAGCTGTGTAGTTAACAGTTCCGAAGACTGGGCAGTCGCTCGTAGCCACGTAAGAGTCCGTATTGTCCATGCGTGCCTGCGCTCCGGAAAGCCCGGGAAAGGCCCTACTTAAAAAAATTGGTGCCCTCTTCACTCGGCGATCTAACCTCTGGCCAGCGACTGCGGAATGCTTGCGGCTACTCACCCCGCCCCATGGCCGCCAAGGGTCCTCTCAGAAAAGCCCGCTCCTCATCTGCGGGCTTTTTTATTTGATATGATGGCGATATGTCTTGGGCCTCTAAACGCCAGCTTGTCATAGTCACCATCCTCATCATGGCTCTCATGGTCATCGGCGGGGTTCTATCGCTCCCATATTTCCTTAAGGCGCCTACCTGCGCGGACGGCGTTCAGAACGGGACCGAGACCGGCATCGATTGCGGCGGTTCGTGTGAGAAATTCTGTCCGTTCGAGGTGAACGAGCTCAAGCTTCTTTGGGCGCGGCCGTTCAAGGTTGCTGACGGCGCCTACGACGTTCTTGCCTATATCGATAACCAGAACGCGAACGCGGGCATCAAGAAGATTCTCTATCGTTTTCGCCTCTACGACGAGAGAAATCTTTTCATCACCGAGCGAGTAGGCAGGACCTACGTCACCGCAAACGGTCCCTTCGCAGTCTTTGAAGGGAGCATTCGCACTGGCTCCTTGGTGCCGAAGCGCGTCTTCTTTGAATTTGTAGAAGTCCCCGTGTGGGTAAAGATGCCGGCGAAGGCGAACTCTTTCAGCTTGGGGAAGAGCGTGTCTCGCCTCGAAAGCGAGACGACGCGCCCCCGGCTCTTGGTTTCAGTTTCCAACAATTCGCTCTATGACGCCTCCGATATCGAAACTACGGCGATCCTCTACGATGAGAAAGAGAACGCCTTCGCCGTATCGCGCACCGTCGTTGATGCGCTCGGGAAAGGCGAATCCAAAGACCTCGTCTTTACCTGGCTCCTTCCGTTCGAAAAGACGCCGACCCGCATCGAGATACTCCCGCGCACCAACGTTTTCAACATAAATTTCTAAGCTATGCTTACTTCCCTTCGCTATAACGTCGACTGGGTGCTTTTTGGAGCATTGCTTCCCATTATGGGCGCAGGGCTCGTCACCATGAATTCCTTCTCGCCGGACAACCACTTCTTCGACCGGCAGCTCATTTGGGTGATCCTCGGTCTTTCGGTCATCCTCGGGTTCTCTTTCGCCGACTTCCGCTTCCTGCGGCGCACCGATGTTCTGGTCGCACTCTTTGGCGTCGGCACATTTTTGCTCGTCGCCCTTTTCTTCGTCGGGACGACGGTGCACGGCTCGAAAAGCTGGTTCTCGTTCGGCGGCATCTCCTTTCAGCCGTCAGACACGATGAAGATCATCCTCATCCTTTTGCTCGCAAAATATTTTTCGAGGCGGCATATCGAAATCGCAAACGTAAAGCACATCCTCATCTCGGGCGTCTACGCATTCGTGCCGTTCCTGCTCATTCTGCTCGAGCCCGATCTGGGTTCGGCGATGGTGCTCTTCGCCATCTGGCTCGGGATGATCATCGTTTCCGGCATCTCGAAGAAACACCTTCTTATTGTGTTTGCCATCGGGGTTGCCTCTTTCGCCCTTCTATGGACGTTCGCGTTCGAACCCTACCAGAAACAGCGCATCATCACCTTCTTGAACCCACTCACTGATATCCGAGGGAGCGGGTACAACGCCTACCAATCGACCATCGCCGTCGGCTCCGGAGAGCTATTCGGGAAGGGTGTCGGCTATGGTACCCAGTCGCGCCTCAAGTTCCTTCCCGAGTATCAGACCGACTTCATCTTTGCCGCGTTTGCCGAGGAATGGGGGCTCGTCGGCGTGCTGATGCTTTTCGTGCTCTACGGCATCGTGCTATGGCGCATTCTCGCGAATGCGCTCGTCGGCGCGTCGAATTTCGAGATGCTCTACGGCATGGGGCTCGCCATCTATCTCATGGTCCACTTTACGGTCAACATCGGTATGAACATCGGGCTCCTCCCCGTGACCGGCCTCACGGCGCCGTTCATGAGCTACGGCGGCTCGCATCTCCTTGCCGAGTGCATCGGCATCGGCATTCTCATGGGTATGCGCAAATACAGCCGCGCCGCCCATCGCGACGCGCTTCGGAACGAGTTCGTGGGAATATAGGAATTGACAAATTTAAATTTTTATGTAACAATAGAAACAAGTTTTCATCCTTTTTATCCATTGAGGAGGAGTCATGCAGCGTATCATCGTGGCAATGGCATCGCTCCTTATTCTCGGAGGATGCGCAAGCAACGAGTCGTTGAAGTGGATTGAGCATCCCACCATCGCGGCGAAAGTCATGTGGTACAAGGCCGAAGGGGCCTCGTTCCAGGCACACGGCGTTTGTCATGTGTTTTCACGCGACAACGAAAAGGGAATGGAGGAGCTAGGTTTCGAGCTTAAGAAATGCTTCGAGGGCTCACTCCCGGTAAGGGAAAGAGACAGCGACCTTAAGAAGGCAAAGCTCGTTACCGCCCACCTCTACCTTACGGAGGGATATGAAGTCACGCGGCGCTACCGTTCTATTATTGGAGGCGCACGCGACGTCGTCCCGTTCGGAAGGGCTTTTTTCTTCGAGCGCGCATCCTTCTGCGGCTTGGTGCTTCCTACCCGCTTTTACGTGGGAGATCTGGGTTATGAGTTCAAGTACTGCGTCGATGGATATTTCCATGATGTTCGCGGAAAGTGGCATTCCTGGGCGTACGACAAGCAGTGAGAAAGCGCAAAAGGCCGGCGATTGCCGGCCTTTTTTATGACAAGTTAGAGTATTTGGTAAGCCGTTCGTGTGGCGGCGATCATTTTTTCGAAACTGAATTCGTTTATTACCCACGTATGAAGCTTTTCGCCGAGACTGGTCGCGAGTTTTTTATTTTCAATTATCGAGCGGAGAGCGATGGAGAGCGCATGCGGATCGCGCGAAGAAACGAGCAGTCCCGAGTTCATCTCGGTCACGATTTCCGGAATGCCGCCCACTTTGGTGGCGACGACGGGAAGCTTGGCATGTCCAGCTTCGACGATAACATAAGGGAACCCTTCTTTTATTGAGCTCATGAGGAAGCAGTCAAAGGCAGGAAGCAGGGTCGCTGCATTCTCACGAAAGCCGGTAAGGATCACGCGATCGCGTAGTCCGGTTCGGGTGATATCGCGTTCAATAGCCTCGTGATCTTCGCCGCCGCCGATAATTACAAAAAGAGTGTTCGGTGTGTAGAAGGAGAGCTCCGCAAACGCTTCGATGGCGTAGCGATACCCCTTGTTCTTCGTGAGCTCGCCAATCATTCCTATCCAGTAGGTCTGCCGATCGGTTTTCACTGATTGGCCTTCAAGAAGGGTCTTGCGCGCACTTTTTTTATCAAGGAATGCCGGCGGGTTAATGCCGAGATAGACGAGCGACGCTTTTTCTTTTGCGAACGGGAATTCCTCGGCATCAGCGAGGTCCTTTTCTGACACGACGACGGTATGGTGAGAAAGCAGTACGGTAATCCAGGAAAGAAAATAAATGAATCCTATCTGCCAGAGCGGTCGGTCCTCATTGAAGGCCCAGCCGTGCGCTGTCACTACGATACGCGGCACACGCGCGAACCGGCCAGCGAGGGCGCCGAGGCCCGCAGCTTTTGAGCTGTTCAAGTGAAGGATGTCAGGCTTCTCTTTTTTCAGTATCTTCAAGACATCGACGAACGAACGCACTTCGTCCACGAAGGAGATGTCACGTCGGAGTGTCTGAAGCGTTTTTGTACGGATCCCTTCCTTGCTGAGACGGTCCGTAAGCGCGCCTGGAGCGCCCGTGACTACGGTAACCTCATGGCCTTCGTGCGCGAAAGAGGTGGCAAGGTCGAATACGTAGCGTTGCGCCCCTCCCCAGTTCGCTTTGGTGATGAAATAGAGTATCTTTTTTCGCTCCATTTTCCCTACGATACCACAAAAAGGATTTCCTTCCGGCGCCTTCCCTCACCATTTTTTTTGTTGTACTATGTACCACCATGGATATCGGGAATAGGAAAGAGCCCCTAGTACTCTTCCTCGGCGACCTCTGCATCTTCTATTGCTCTCTCTGGGGGGCGCTTTTATTGCGCTACGGAGGATTACCGTCGGCCGAGACATGGCAGACCCACCTTGCTCCGTTCTCGATCCTCTTTGCGGCGTCGATCATCGTCTTTTTCATCGCCGGCCTTTATGAGAAACACACACTACTTTTCAAGAGTCGTCTGCCTGCCACCATCCTGAACGCAGTGGTGGCGAACAGTGTCGTCGCAGTGCTCTTTTTCTATTTTCTCCCGGGCTTCGGTATCACGCCGAAGACGAACCTCTTCCTTTACCTCATCATCTCGTTCGGGCTCATCACCGCATGGCGCTACTACGGTCCTGCTATCCTTGGGCTCAGAAAGAAAGAGAATGCGATTCTTATCGGGGCGGGTACGGAAATGCGCGAACTCAAGGATGAAGTGAACGGGAATCCCCGCTACAACTTACGCTTCATCTCGTCGATTGACCTCGACCAGATCGACGGCATCGACTTCAAGAACGAGATCCTCGACCGCGTGTATTCGGAAGAGGTGTCGGTGGTCGTGATCGACATAAAGGACGGACGCATCGAACCGATCCTGCCGCATCTCTACAATCTCATCTTCAAGAACGTTCGATTTGTCGATATGTATAAGGTATATGAGGACATCTTCGACCGCATCCCGCTCTCGCTGGTGCGGTATAACTGGTTCCTGGAGAACGTTTCCGCTTCGCGCCATGCGCTCTATGATGTGGCAAAGCGGGGTATTGATGTAACCATAAGCCTGGTGCTTGGCGTTCTATCGTTAGTTGTATATCCGCTCGTGGTCCTTGCGATAAAGCTCGACGACGGCGGGGCAGTATTCATCAGACAGGAGCGCGTCGGCAAAAACGGCCAGCCCATCACTATCGTTAAGTTCAGAAGCATGAGCGGCATCGACGTCGGGGACGAAGCGCTCAAAAGTGAGAAAGTGGTGACGCGGGTCGGAAGGTTCCTGCGAAAGTCGCGCATCGACGAGTTGCCGCAGCTCTGGAACGTGCTTGCTGGCGACCTCGCGCTCATCGGGCCGCGTCCGGAGCTTCCGAGTCTGGTGCGCCACTACAGCGAGGAAATCTCTTATTACCATATACGGCACGTGCTCAAGCCTGGCCTCTCCGGCTGGGCGCAGCTCTATCACGAGACGCACCCGCACCACGGTGCGGACGTCGAGGAGACGAAGAAAAAGCTCTCATACGACCTTTATTACATCAAGAACCGCTCGGTCGTGCTCGACCTCGCGATCGCGCTCAAGACCGTGAAGACGCTTCTCTTGCGAGCAGGTATATAGCATAGGAGCTTATGTAGCTTGAGGAGATTGCTGTTTCTCCGCACGCCCTGTCATGGGCGTTTTTTTGTTTCGTCTCCCTTGCTACGGAGGCGGTAGGTTATCGGCTTATTTTTTATAAAAATGACAAAAACAAAGTTCGAATTGTGCGTTCCTATCTATAACGAGGCCGGTATCATCGAGCGGACGGTGACGACGCTCGCCGAAACCCTTTCGAAACGGAAAGACTTGGAGTGGCAGGTTACTGTGGTCGACAATTGCTCGACCGATAATAGCCGCGAGCTCGTACTCGCGCTTCTTTTGCCGAACGTGCGGCTCATGCAGCTTTCGGAGAAAGGGAAAGGGGGTGCCGTAGTGACGGCGGCACGGCGCACTGACGCAGATATCTTCGGTTTTATCGATGCCGATCTCTCCGTCGACCCCTCCTGCATACTGCCGATGGTTGAGCGGGTGGAGAAAGGAGAAGCGGACGCCATCGTCGGCTCGCGGATGCTCGACGCCTCGCGGGTGAACCGTGGAATCTTTCGCAAGTTCGTCTCATGGTGTTTTCGCACGCTTCGGAAGCTCATCCTCGGGGTCGAAGTCGAAGACAGTCAGTGTCCGCTTAAAATAATGAACCGCCCGGCGACTGCGGTGCTCGCCGATTGCAAGGAACGGACCTGGTTCTTCGATATCGAACTCCTTGCGCTTCTCACCAAGCGCGGGTTCACGTTCAAGGAAGTACCCATCATCTGGGAAGAGAATCGCTACGAGGGGCGAAAGAGCAAGATCCGCTTTTCCCGCGACGCAGTGGACGCCTTTTTCGCCCTTTTCCGCATCCGGAACCGTCTCGACTCCTCAGAACGTGCGGCGCAGCGGCAACTTCTCTTGCAAAACAACGAGCGATCGCTCTCCTAAGGGAGCGACGAAAAGGGGATATAATCAGTGAATGGAATGGTGGCAAGCACTCGTACTCGGCGCCGTCGAGGGATTAACGGAATTTCTGCCTGTCTCTTCGACGGCGCATCTCATCCTTACGTCCTCTCTGCTTGGACTCCCGCAAACGGAGTTCTTGAAGAGCTTTGAGATATCGATCCAACTAGGCGCCATCCTCGCGGTCACGCTCCTTTCGTCAAAGATACTGCGGGCCGAGGATGGACTTTGGAAAAAAGTGGCCGTCGCGTTCCTTCCCGCCGCGCTCATCGGCTTCCTTTTTTACTCAACGATACGGGGAGCCCTCCTTGAAAGCTATAGCGTGGTCATTGCCGCTCTCTTTGCCGGAGGTATATTTTTCATCGTCTTCGAGTGGTGGCATGCGAGAAGGGCGGTTGTCGATCGTCCGCTCGCGGAACTCTCGTATCGTGACGCGCTTCTTATCGGCACTGCGCAAGCGCTCGCGGTTATTCCGGGCGTTTCGCGTTCCGGCGCCACGATCATCGGGGGATTGTTGCTCGGCTTCAAGCGCTCGGCAGTCGTCGAGTTCTCGTTCCTTCTTGCGATCCCGACCATGCTCGCCGCTACAGGATATGATCTCCTCAAAAACTACAATTCATTCTCTTTATCGGACGCAAAGCTCCTCTTTTTGGGATTTATGACCGCGGGTATCGTCGCGTACTTCACTGCACGCTTCCTGCTCTCGTTCGTCCAGTCCCATACGTTCACTGGATTCGGGGTCTACCGCATCGCCCTCGCCCTCCTCTTCTTTTTCATTCTGTTCTAGGGCCTCCTTGAATAAAGCCGTAAAACGGCTATAATGGGCCGTATTCATGCTGAAACACCGGTCATGGGCGATTGTCCTCCTTCTCGCGGGCGCACTGCTCGGCTATTTCATCTTCGCTTCGGAGCCGAAGCTCTATTCCAGTACCACAAGCGGTACAAGCACGCCGCCGTTCGCCGCATCGCTCAGTAAGTTCCCGTTCAAGCTCGGCCTCGACCTCTCCGGGGGCACGCATCTCGTCTATCGCGCTGACGTCTCGCAGGTCCCTTCGGGGGGCGTTTCTGATGCGCTTGAGTCGCTTCGCGACGTCATCGAGCGGCGAGTGAACCTCTTCGGCGTCTCAGAGCCCATCGTCCAGCTGGAACAGGGGAGCGTTGCGGGCGGTTCGGGAAGCGAACAGCGCCTCGTTGTTGAGCTTCCAGGTATCACTGACGTGGAAGAGGCGATCCGCCAGATCGGCCAAACCCCGTCCCTTATGTTCAAGACTGAGCGTCCGGCAGGCAAAGAGAAGGACGATATCGTGAAGGCGCACGAAGCCTATCAGGAGGGCCTCAAGACGGGCGAGCTCCAGTTCTCGCCGCTGCTTGCGGAAGATCCCTATTTCCTCGACACGGCGCTCACCGGTCGCCTGCTCGAGCGCGCGACGCTCGAGTTCGATCCGACGACGAACGAGCCCGTCGTTGGCCTCCAGTTCAACGATGAGGGCGCCGCGCTCTTCGCTGCGCTCACCAAGGCGAACGTCGGGAAGAACATCGCTATCTATCTCGATGGCGCGCCGATCTCGATCGCAGTCGTCCGTGAAGAGATCACCGGCGGGAAAGCGGTCATCAGCGGCAACTTCACGCCGCCTGAGGCGAAGCAGCTCGTGGGCCGCCTCAATTCAGGCGCGCTCCCGGTGCCGATCGAGCTCATCTCGACGCAGGTCATTGGCGCGCCGCTCGGCGAGAAGGCGCTCAAAGACGGGCTCTATGCGGGTATCTTCGGTCTCCTCGCCGTTGCCCTCTTTCTCATTGTCTGGTACCGCTTACCGGGTCTCATCGCCGTACTCGCGCTCCTGGTCTATGTGCTAATCCTTCTCGCTATTTTCAAGCTTATTCCGGTGACGCTTACGGCGGCCGGCATCGCCGGATTCATCCTTTCGGTCGGCATGGCAGTCGACGCGAACGTGCTCATCGCCGAGCGCACCAAAGAGGAACTCCGCCGCGGCAAAGGGATCATGGAGGCGGTCGCCGAGGGTTTCTCGCGCGCCTGGACCTCCATCCGCGACTCGAACATCTCGTCGATCCTCACCGGCATCATCCTTTTCTGGTTCGGCACCTCGCTCATCGAGGGTTTTGCGCTCACGTTTGTGCTCGGCGTCGTGGTCTCGATGTTCAGCGCCATCACGGTGACCCGCACGTTCCTCTACGCGCTCGGCATCAAGAAGCGAAACGCGCTCGTGTCGTTCCTCTTTAGCTCGGGCTTCCATAAATAACATGTTCATCGTTAACTACCGAAAAATCTTCTTCGCCATCTCGATCGCCGCGGTCGCACTCTCTCTTTTCGCGGTGTTTTTCTACGGATTCAACACAGGCATCGACTTCGAAGGCGGCGCCATTCTTGAGGCAGAATATCCGAACGGCCGGCCGAACATCGAGGCGGTCGCCGAAGCGGTACATGCTAAGTTCCCTGAGGCGCAGGTGCAGAGCGCGGGCGACGCGGGCATCTTCGTACGCACCAGCGACCTCACTGAAGCCGAGCACCAGGAGCTTCTCACAACCCTCGCGCTCAATGGTGCGCAGGTGACCGAAAAGCAGTTCAACTCGATCGGCCCTACGATCGGTCGCGAGCTTCGCCAGAAGGCTTGGGTGGCCATCGCGGCGGTTCTCCTCGCCATCGTTCTCTTCATTGCCTTCGCGTTCCGAAAGGTCTCAGCACCTATCTCTTCGTGGAAATACGGCCTCATCACCTTGGTCTCGCTCGCGCACGACATCATCCTTCCGGCCGGCCTTTTCGCCTTTCTTGGCAAGGAAGTGAACTCGCTCTTCGTGGTCGCCCTCCTTTCAATCCTCGGCATTTCGGTCCACGACAAGATCGTCGTCTTCGACCGCGTGCGCGAGAACTTGAAGCTCAAATCGTTCAGCGATTTCACGACGACGGTAGGGAAGAGCCTCGAACAGACGTTCGCTCGATCGGTGAACACCTCGCTCACCATCCTCATCGTGCTCGGCGTGTTGTGGTGGTTTGGCCCCGCTTCGACCAAGGACTTTGCCCTCCTCCTTTTCGTGGGCGTCGCGATCGGTACCTACTCGTCGGTCTTTTTCGCTACGCCGCTTTTGGTGACACTCGAAAAGTGGCAAGGACGGCGCTAGCTATTTCTTTTTTCATTAAGTATTCTTTGTCTGGAGTGTGAGGGCCGAAAAGCCATTCTTCTCGCTCATAAGAGCGTATAGGAAAGCCCGGATCGTCGGGTGATACGCATGGGATGTTTCAGATATTTGACCCACGCAGGGTAAAAGGGTGAGTGTCGGTTTAAACGGCTCCGCCCCCTCCCTCATAGCAGTACTCCAGGCCCCGGTACCGGGGCCTTTCTATATACTTGACTGGACCTGCAATATGGCTATACTAGCTGGGTGCCTGGTAGCAGGCAATTTTCATTGTTTTTTGACAAATAACCCCCGCGAAGCCTAACCCGTTTTTCGGGGTACATACTGTTCGGTCTTTCAAGCAACGAAGGACCGGATGGGCACAATCCAAAAAGTCCTTGGGTGGAGAGACTTGAGCGTCTCTCCAGCAAGGCACAACAAAAGTATTTTTTCTTTTGTTCCGTTTCTTTTAAAGAGTTTGATCCTAGCTCAGGATGAACGCTGGCGGCGTGGATAAGGCATGCAAGTCGAGCGCCTCGCAAGAGGAGCGGCAGACGAGGTAGTAACACGTAGGTACGAACCAAGAAGTCAGGAATAACTACTCGAAAGAGTAGCTAATACTTGATAGTCCCCTCGGGGTAAAGATTTATCGCTTCTTGATCGGCCTGCGACGTATCAGCTAGTTGGTGAGGTAACGGCTCACCAAGGCTATGACGCGTAGGGGACCTGAGAGGGTGACCCCCACCGATGGTACTGCGACACGGACCATACACCTACGGGTGGCTGCAGTCGAGAATCTTCCACAATGGACGCAAGTCTGATGGAGCGACGCCGCGTGATTGATGAAGTCCTTCGGGATGTAAAGATCTTTTATGAGGGAAGAAGTTTATTGACGGTACCTCATGAATAAGGGGTTGCTAAACTCGTGCCAGCAGCAGCGGTAATACGAGTACCCCGAGCGTTATCCGGAATTATTGGGCGTAAAGGGTGTGTAGGCGGTTGTATTAGTCTCTCGTTAAAGCCACGGGCTCAACCTGTGATGGGCGAGGGAAACGGTATGACTAGAGCATGTGAGAGGTATATGGAACTCATGGTGTAGGGGTGAAATCCGTTGATATCATGGGGAACACCAAATGCGAAGGCAGTATACTGGCGCATTGCTGACGCTGAAACACGAAAGCGTGGGTAGCGAATGGGATTAGATACCCCAGTAGTCCACGCCCTAAACGATGATCACTGGCTTTTCGGAGTATCGACCCTCTGAGAGGCGAAGCTAACGCGTTAAGTGATCCGCCTGGGAAGTACGGCCGCAAGGCTAAAACTCAAAGGAATAGACGGGGATCTGCACAAGCAGTGGATTATGTGGTTTAATTCGATGGTAAACGAAGAACCTCACCAGGGTTTGAAACTCACCGGAAGACATTAGGAAACTTTTGTCGTCTCACAAGGACCGGTGGGCAGGTGATGCATGGCCGTCGTCAGTTCGTGGTTTGAACTGTTCCCTTAAGTGGGGCAACGAACGCAACCCTCGTCGTCTGTTACAAGTGTCAGGCGAGACCGCCCAACTCTTTGCGCATGAGCATCTCGTGCATAAAGAGTTGGGAGGAAGGAGAGGATGACGCCAGGTCAGCATGTCCCTCTGATATCCTGGGCTACACACATAATACAATCGCTATTACAACGGGCTGCGACGGGGAAACCCTGAGCCAATCCTTAGAAAAATAGCGCCAGTTCAGATTGAGGTCTGCAACTCGACCTCATGAAGCCGGAATTGCTAGTAATCGCGGGTCAGCTATACCGCGGTGAATACGTTCTCAGATCTTGTACTCACCGCCCGTCAAGTCAAGGGAGCCGGGAATACCCGAAGTATCGCTTTTGCGGTCCTAAGGTAAGCTCGGTGACAGGGACTAAGTCGTAACAAGGCACGGGTAGCGGAAGCTGCTCGTGGATTAATTCAATGAAAACACCCAAACGCCTTTGGCGCTTGGTGATTGAGTCGATCGTTGCCGCGCAAGCGGCACTACGTGAGATGGTCCTACCTCATTCAATGGACCCCCCGCCCCGAGGGAAGAGGAGGCGAAAGCCCGCGTGTGAGCGCGGCAAGGAACGGAACAAAAGAAAGAATGCTTTTTGGATAAAGCCCACTCCCAAACGCCGTCCGACTGAAAAGAAGGGCGGCGTTTGTGTTGATGGCGCCGCGGTGGTATAACGGCGGAAGTCTAGAACCTTAGGGGGATACATGCAGACGCGGTACCGGCAGCTCGGATTCGCTGATGTGCCATGGAGGCGAGAGGGTGATGACGAACACGAAAATGTGAAATTTTGGGGATGGTTTTTCCTGGAGTTCGCTTCTTCGTGCATGTTCCTCGCCTTCTTCGTGTTCCTTATTGGCGGTGTGCTTCTCTTGAAAGCGCTGCAAGTGGGGGACCATGAGTACGCACTCACGCTCACGCTTATTTACTTTGCGTCATTTTTTGCCCTAATTTTCTCGCTCAAAGTAAAACTGGGAGGAAAAAAAGCCCGTCGTTGACGGGCTTTTGTATATTGACTTTTGTATAAAAATATGCTATATTGAAGGCATCAATAACTCCACAACGTAAGGGGGATTGAATGTTCTTCAGAGATGGTTACAACCGCCCGCATCACGGGCAGAAACCGATGACCATTCACGGACGGCTGGGGCACGAACCACCGCCACCGATCGATGGTCCGTACAACGCACCGTCGCGACTGCCGGTCGATTTCGGCAAGAAAGACCGCGATTGGTTTCTCGGAAAGCCAGAGAAGCTATCCAACGGGCAACTCGCCATCGGGATCATCACCACAATCGGCACGCTGTGTCTCCTCTGGATGGGGGTTGCCACCATCTTCCGCTTCTAGCTCCCGAGGAGCTAGCATGGGCCCGAACTGATTCTTGGTTCGGGCCCATTTCATTTGCTATTTATTTAAAAACGTGTTAAAAAATATTTGGCGCAGTTATTTTCGTAGTTGAACCAAGGGAGAATTGGAATGCCCGGTTTTTCGATTTGTTGGTTGTGGACGCTCGTATTCCCGACGTATGTGGAGGTGCCGTTTCTCGGCGCCGACGCGGTGCACTCGGGGCTCGATAAGAAGGCGCTCATAGCGCTCACGCCAGTCCCTCCAGTGTCGCGCAGAGGGGAAGCGGCAGGGCTTCTGCTTGCCGCGGCGGTCGGTATCCTGCTGTCCAAGCTACCCTGGCACCTCGAGGTTGAGGAATTCCTTGCGGAGTTCCCGTCCCTCGAACAATTCGAGGTTCCCGTGCGGATGCTGTGGGCGATCTTTGGTACCACTCAGGACCTCTGGCTCTAGGGAGGAGCGATGCTTCGGACCGAGCTTTGTGTGATGGCATTCGTGTTCACTTTCATTTTCGGCACAGGTGCCTTCACAATGTACGAAGTTTCCGGAATTTCCTTCTGGGTCGTCGTACGAGGGGTCGCTGCGCTGTCGTTCGCGATCGTCTTCATCCGGCTGGTCCGCGAGCCAGTCTGAGAAGTACTTCAAGTTTAAAACCCCATGCGCGAAGCGCACGGGGTTTTTTGTTTACGGCAGGCTACCCGAAGGCGGCTTTCTTGTGTTGGCGATGCATCCGATCGAGCGATACCTCCGCTTCTTTCAGGCGCTTGTCGTCATTCGATGTCGCTTGCGCGGCATTGAACTGGACTTTTGTTTCGATCGGCATCCGGTTTTTCTTCTGCTGCTGGATGAGGTCCTGGTCACGTTCCACGAGCTGGCCTTTCGGTTCCCGCGGAGTGAGCCGGACTACCTTCCCGCCCTTTGCTGCATGCCTATGACGGCACATGAATGAAGAACTCCCTTGTGATTGAACCGTTTTCATCGTAGCACTCCTCTGCTATGCTGAGCAACGTATCTTGGGCACGTGGCGGAACTGGTATACGCGCACGCTTCAGAAGCGTGTCTCGCAAGAGTTGGAGGTTCAAATCCTCTCGTGCCCACAAAACTCTGTTTTTTGGATTTGAAAGCCGGAGGCAGACGTGCCGAGGCGGGGTCGCGACCGAGCAGAGTACTGCGAGAGTTGTGACCAAATCCTCTCGTGTCCACTTAGTTGATTTTTAAGGCCCGGAAGAGTAGGGTAAGCGGAGGTCAATTTCGCACTTTAATTTTTTTAAGGGAGGCCATGTGGCCCGCAACTTCAAGGAATTGCTGGAGGGGCAATGGAGCAAGGGAAACTTTGTCTGTGCCGGGCTTGATCCGGACCCTGACTTAAGGAAGCTCCCGGAACCTCGGCGCTTTCGGCATACTGAGTATGCTGCCCAGACTCTCACAGGCGAAGTCAGCAAGTTTCTGCTCGACATCGTCGAGGAAACCTGTGATGTCGTGGCCGCCTACAAGGCGAACTCTGCTTTTTTCGAAGCTCATGGAGAAGAGGGGTGGAGATGCCTGCGGTATGTCATCAGGCGCATCCATGAAATCGCGCCGGACGTACCGGTTATCCTCGACGCGAAACGCGCGGACATCGGCAATACCAACATCGGCTATGTACAGGAGTTTTTCGGCGAGTATGCATGCAATGCTGACGCCGTGACGGTGCATCCCTATCTTGGCGCCGAGGCGCTCGCGCCGTTTCTGGATTGCACCGACAAGGGTGTCTTCGTGCTCTGCAAGACGTCGAATAAAGGTAGCGGGGAATTTCAGAATCTTGCGGTTGAGGTTCCGCTAGAACGCCCTCGTGGATTCGCGCCAGGCTCCGATACGGGCGGCTATCCGGCATACATGCGCCTGTATCAATATGTCGCGAAGCGCGTAGTTCAAGAATGGAATCGAAATGAAAACTGCGGTCTTGTGGTTGGCGCGACGTATCCAGAAGAGCTTTCGGAGGTGCGCAAGATTGCGCCCGATATCCCCCTTCTCATCCCGGGCATCGGGGCGCAAGGCGGTGACCTCGAAGCAACAGTGCGAGCGGCGAAGGGAAAGATGCTCATTAATTCCTCGCGCGGCATCATCTACGCATCGAGCGGCAGGGACTACGCCGAAGCGGCTGAACGGGAAGCCACAAAGCTCCACTCGGCTATTCGTGGATGTCTCGAGAAAGCATCTTCGGTCTAGGAGGCACACTTCCAAAGCGGACGGAACCCACCCCGTCCGCTTTTCTTATTGTCGTATAATGGTTTTTTTGGTATATTCCATCCATTCGTTTTGCGTGTGTAGTTCAGTGGTAGAACGCGTTCCTGATAAGAACGAGGTCGAAGGTTCGATTCCTTCCACACGCACCGTGCTAATATACAACCAATGAATACAACGCTATTTTCAAAGAAGGAGGTTTTGCAGGGGGCCTGGCAGCGGGTGAAGGGCCATTTCTGGTTCATCTTCCTCGTCATGGTCGGGGTGCTCGTAGTTACGGGCGCCGCGAGCACGCTCCCGCCGCTTTCCATCATCGTCGGCATTTTCGTCTCGGTGAGCGTCCTCACGCTCGCGCTCATGATAGCGGACGGTGTATCGCCTACATTCCAGGACCTTTTCCGGAAGTACCATGACTGGCGTTTGTTCCTCAACTACTTCCTCTCGTCGCTCATCTCAATGGTCATCATCGGTGCGGGACTCATCCTTCTCATTGTTCCCGGCATCTATTTCGCCCTTCGTCTTCAGTTCTATAAATATCTCATCGTCGACAAGGAAGACATCGGCCCGTGGATGGCGATCAAGGAGAGCTGGCGCATGACCAAGGGCCACGCGTGGAACCTTTTCCTCCTCACACTCCTCATCATCCTCATCAACATCGTAGGGTTCCTGCTCCTCGGCGTCGGCCTCTTCGTCTCAGTTCCTGTTTCCGTCGTCACCTACGCGCTCGTCTATCGGAAGCTCCTCCAGAACATCAGCCTTGCGCCTGCTCCTGCGGTCTAATCTCGTATGCTAGTTCTCTATGTCGTGGGGACGCCCATCGGCAATCTCGAAGACATCACGCTTCGCGCGCTTCGCATACTGAACGAAGTCGATACGATTGTCTGCGAGGATACTCGCGTCACGAAGAAGCTTCTTTTTTATTTAGGCATCTCGAAGCCGCTCATTTCCTATCATTCGCAAAGCAAGCTCTCGAAGACGCGCGACATCATCGCGCTTCTTGAGGAGGGGAAGTCACTCGCGCTCGTTTCCGACGCCGGAACGCCCGCGGTGTCCGATCCGGGCGCGCTCCTCGTCGCGTCGGTACGTGAGGCGCTCGGCGACAAAGTTAAGATAGAATCGGTACCAGGTCCTTCGGCGCTCACCGCCGCGCTCTCAGTGGCTGGTGCACCCGTCTCGAATTTCCTGTTTCTCGGCTTCCTTCCGCATAAGAAGGGAAGGGAAACGCTTTTCAAGGAAATCGCCTCCGAATCGCGGGCCGTCATTTTCTACGAATCGCCGCACCGGTTCATGAAGACGCTTGCATCGCTTGCGAAGGCGGCGCCGGAGAAGAAAATACACATCGTTCGCGAGCTCACCAAGCTCCATGAGGAGGCGGTACGAGGTACGGCGGCGGAGCTTTCGATATATTTCTCCACATACAAAGAAAAAGCGCGCGGTGAATTCGTTTTCATCGTTTTGCCAGCATAGCTTTTCTGCTATACTGGCCCCATGTCAAAACGGAAAAGCATACTTTGGCTCGGCGTCATGGTGGCGCTTATGCCGTTCCTTGGGTTTCCGTCTTCCTGGAAAACTTTTTTTTACGTACTCGCCGGCGCCTTCATCGCCTGGAACTCCTATCAGCTCAATAAGCACAAAACGATCCGTGCGCGCCGCATCGAGCGCAAGCCGAAACCGCAGCAAGGTAGTCCTGTGTCCGAGGCGGTCACACCCACTATTGAGAATCCGCGCATGGTCGGCGGCGCCTCCGAAGTGAGTGCGCCTCCATCAAAGGATTCGGCATCCGGTTCCGGCGCCAGCGTGTAATCTATGCGGCTCTTTCCTTCACTCAAGACCTCGCTCAGCGCTGCAGGGTTCGTCGCTCTCGTGGGCGGCACGTACTTCGGCATCTCATCGTTCTCCGGCGTTTCGTACGAGCAGAACGAAGGAGCGGCTTCGAGCACTCCCGTCGCAGCAGCGGATATGCCGAAGTCTTTTGTGGCGACGCACGTCGCATCGCCTGAACCCATGAAGGCGCTCTATATGACCGCCTGCGTCGCCGGCGTCCCGTCGTGGCGCACGCAGCTCATGAAGCTCGTCGACGAGACGGAATTGAACGCCATCATTATCGATATCAAGGATTACTCCGGTACCATCTCTTTTGACACTACACGCCCTGAATTCAAGGATCACGCTGGCACCGGCTGCCGGGTGAAGGACATGCGGGAGTTTATCCAAACGCTGCATGAGCACGACATTTACGTTATCGGCCGCATTACGGTGTTTCAGGACCCGCTCTACACGAAGCTTCATCCCGAGCTTGCCGTGCAGAGTATTTCGACCGGCGGGCCATGGAAGGACTACAAAGGACTTTCGTTCGTCGATGTATCGGCGAAGCCCTACTGGGATTACGTGGTCGCGCTTGCGAAGGATTCATACGAAGCGGGATTCGACGAGCTTAACTTCGATTATGTTCGATTTCCTTCGGACGGGAACATGAAAGACACGAAGTATGTCTGGAGCGGCACTACGCCGAAGGCGCTCGCGCTCCGCGCTTTCTTTGAATATCTCCATGGTGCGCTCAAGGATACGGGCGCGGTGCTCTCGGCAGATCTCTTCGGCATGACGACGACGAACACCGACGACCTCAATATCGGCCAGGTGCTCGAGCACGCGCTCCCGTATTTCGACTACATCTACCCGATGGTCTACCCGTCGCATTACCCGAAAGGGTTCAACGGCTGGTCGAACCCGAACCAGCACGTGTACGAGATCATCAAATTCTCGATGGACCGCGCCGTCGCGCGTGCCCTCTCCACGACGACCGTGATCGCCAACTTGCCGGAGAGCGAACCGATCGCAAGCACCACGCCGCAGCGCTACACGAAGCCCGTCTATGACAAGCTGAAGCTCCGCCCCTGGATTCAGGACTTCGATTACGGCGGCACCTACGGCGAGGTAGAGGTGCGCGCGCAGATCCAGGCGACCTACGACGCAGGCCTCACCAGCTGGCTCCTCTGGGATCCGGCGAACAAATACACACCTTCCGCGCTCAAGCGGGAGTAATGCCATCGTACTGAGCCCTGCCCGTCAGCACACGGGCGGGGCTTTTACCATCCCTGTTTGCTATACTTTACAAAAGCAATTTCCATGGCGAGCAAAGACGACATCACTTATTTCGCCGAAGCCGATTTCAGGAACACGCGAACGCGCTTCGGGATCAAGCGCGGCGACCGTCCGCGCCACATGTATGTGATCGGAAAGACGGGGATGGGGAAGTCCACCCTGCTTAAGAACATGGCCGTTCAGGATATCCAGAACGGCGAAGGCATGGGGTTCATCGACCCGCACGGCACGCTCGTTGACGAGCTCATGGACTATATTCCAGAGCACCGCCTAAAGGACGTCGTCTACTTCGCGCCCTTCGACGCCGATTATCCGATTTCTTTCAATGTAATGGAGGACGTCGGCGCGGACAAGCGCCATCTCGTGGCGAACGGCCTTATGTCTGCGTTCAAGAAGATCTGGGTCGACGCCTGGTCGGCCCGCATGGAGTACATCCTAAACAACATCCTCCTCGCGCTTCTCGAGTATCCGGATTCGACGCTCCTCGGCGTGAACCGCATGCTCTCCGACAAGGACTACCGAAAGAAGGTGGTGGACAACATCACTGATCCTTCGGTGAAGTCGTTCTGGGTCGACGAGTTCGCGAAGTACGGCGACCGTTACATGCAGGAAGCCGGCGCCGCTATCCAGAACAAGGTGGGCCAGTTCGTCTCGAACCCCATCATCAGGAACGTCATCGGCCAGCCCAAGTCCTCGTTCGACATCCGGAAGATGATGGATGAGAAGAAGATCCTCATCATGAACCTCTCGAAGGGATTGATGGGGGAGCAGAACTCGAACCTCATCGGCTCGATGCTCATCACCAAGATCTATCTCTCCGCCATGTCGCGCGCAGACAAATCACCGGCGGAGATGCAGAAGCTCCCTGATTTCTATTTCTATGTCGACGAATTCCAGTCGTTCGCCAACGAATCGTTCGCGGACATCCTCTCTGAGGCGCGAAAGTACAAACTGAACCTCACGATCGCGCACCAGTACATCGAGCAGATGCCCGAAGAGGTGCGCGCCGCTGTGTTCGGGAACGTCGGTACGATGATCATTTTCCGAGTCGGCTCGTTCGACGCGGAGATCTTCGAAAAGGAGTTTGCGCCCGAGTTCGTGAGCGAGGACATCGTGAACCTTGGCTTCGCCCAGATCTATCTGAAGCTCATGATCGACGGCATCGGTTCCAAGCCTTTCTCCGCCCAGACCCTGCCATCCATTCCGCCGCCGCCTGTTTCCTACAAGCAGACCCTCATCGAGCTCACCCGCGCTACCTATGCCCGCCCGCGCGCCGTCGTTGAAGAGGAGATACGTAAATGGCACGCGCCGATCGAGGCGCCCCCGCCGCGGCCGCCCCGCTCATCGCTGCCACCAAGCGATCATCGCACCGGCCGCGATCGCCGTGACGGACCGCCGCCCGGAGGCGCGGGTTTCCCGCCGCGCGGCCCAGAGCGAAGGAACGCTCCGCCCGATATCCCGCCCGAGGCGCGCCGCGAGGTCCCGCCCTCGGTAAACCAAAGGCCGCGCGATGAACGACGGCCTGACCCCGCACCGTCGCCGCAAAAGCCTGTCTCCCTTTCGTATCTCGCGAGCAAGGGAAAGCAGCCGAGCACCACACCGAACAAGCTGGTACTGAAGGAGGCGCTTCAGAAGGCCTTCGAGGATCGGGGGAATTCGACCAAGGAAACGCCGCCCCCGCCGCCGAAAAAAGAAGAAACTTCCGCTCCTCCTCCGTTATCATCGCCCGCCCAATCTCTCGTCCGCCCTCCTCTCAACGAGAAGCCGAAAGACACCAAGGAAGTCCCTGAAGAAGTATTGCGGCGCATCCTCGAATAATGCGATTCATCAAAATAGCATTCATTACAGCGACGACATTTCTCGCTCTTTCTCGCGTTGCCTTCGCCGCGGTTTCTATAACCGAGATAATGTATGCGCCTTCAGGCGCCGATGACGATCATGAATGGATAGAGATCTATAACGACGGGACGGTGACTGACGTGTCAGCATGGAAATTTTTTGAAGGCGGCGTGAACCACGGCCTCACCCTTCATCAAGGAAACGCGACGCTTCCGTCCGGCGGGTACGCCATCATCGCCGATAACGCCGTAAAATTTTTGCAGGATTTCCCTTCGTATAGCGGCGCGCTCTTTGATAGTTCATTCTCGCTCCTCAATTCGAGCGAAACACTTTCGTTAAAGGACGACCAGTCGAACGTCGCCGACAGCGTGACTTACGACGCGGCCTGGGGCGCGAAGGACGACGGAAACTCTCTCCAGAAAACAGGCGGTAGTTTTAGCGCGGCGGCGCCGACGCCAGGAAGCGGCATTGCAGGTTCAGGCGGCGAGACCCCTTCTTCAGAGGGGACTGCGGCAAGTACTTCTCCCTCGTCTTCCGGTTCGAGCAGTTCAAATTGGCCCGTTGAGCCGCAGATATTCGCGAATGCAGGGCCCGACCGCATCGCCGTGGCCGGTGCTGATATCGTCTTCGAAGGAAAGGCGTCGGGGTTGCAAAAAGAGCCGATCGAGAATGCGCGCTTCGTGTGGAATTTCGGGGACGGTGTCCGCGCCGAGGGAAAGAAGGTTTCTCACGCGTACCGGTTTCCAGGGGACTACATCGTCGTACTCGATGTCGCGTCGGGGTATTATTCCGCTAGCGATCGCGCTCGTGTACAAGTCGAAGCTTCTGCGGTAACCATTGCTCGCGTGGGCGACGGCTTCATCGAGCTTATGAACGGCTCGAACCACGAGCTCGACCTTTCCGGATGGACACTCCGTTCTAGTGGTACGCTGTTTGTGTTGCCCGATCACACGGTGATTGCGGGCAACAAGAAGCTTGTGCTCGCGAACGACGTGACTGCACTCGTGCCATCGGAGAGTCCGGAGCTTTTGTATCCGAACGGATCGCTCGCGCATCGGTATGAGAAAGGAAAAGCATCGAGCGTCAGTAACTCTACGTCCGTAGCGCTGGTTACAGAGAAAAGCGCGGCTAAGGCTACTCCTCATAACGAAGGAACGCAGGCAGCCGTGGTGGCGCTCGCTTTAGACGAAGGAGCAGACGGAGTTTCAGGCGCTATGCCCCAGTCGTACAAGTGGCTCCTTGGGGTCATTGCGATCGCCATGGTCGGTGTCGTGGGCGTCGCATTCGGTGCATTTCCGAACAAGAAACCAGGCGAGCTCACCGCTGAGGACTTCACTATCATTGAAGAAAAGTAGTTGCCGAAAGCAAGGCACTACGTTACGATTACTCGAATATTTCATGGAAGCAAAAAAGACCATTCTTGTAACGGGCGGAGCGGGATTCATCGGATCGCATCTTTGTGGACGGCTAGTAAAGGAAGGGCATCGCGTTATCTCGCTCGACAACTATTTTACCGGGAGCAAAGACAATCACCTCCCGGGGGTCGAATATCGAGAGGGCCACACGAAGGATATCGAACGCCACATCCCCGAAACCCCGGATCTCGTCTACCATTTGGGAGAATATTCAAGGGTGGAAGTAAGCCTCAACGAACCCGCGCTGGTATGGGACCTCAATAAAGCCGGAACCTTCGGCGTATTGGAATTTTGTCGGAAGAAGAAAGTGAAGCTTTTGTATGCAGGTTCTTCCACTAAATTCGGCGACGGCGGCATGGGACGCGATCAGAGTCCGTATGCCTGGACCAAAGCGAGTAATACGGAATTAGTGCGCAATTACGGTATATGGTTCGGACTTACGTATGTCATTACGTACTTTTATAACGTCTATGGTCCCGGAGAGATTTCAGGCGGCCCCTATGCGACGGTAATCGGCATCTTTAAGGAAAAATATAAAAAGAACATTCCACTCTCAGTCGTTGCTCCGGGTACGCAGAAGAGAAATTTCACGCATGTGGACGATATTGTTGACGGACTGGTGGTGGTTGGTGAAAAAGGGGAGGGGGATGATTATGGCCTTGGTGACGAGCATGAGTATTCGATACTTGAGATAGCTAACCTTTTCGGAACGAAAATAGAAATGTTGCCGGCTCGTCCGGGGAACCGAATGCAATCAACTATCGACACCTCAAAAGCGCAATCCCTTGGCTGGAAGCCAAGGAAGCGGATCGCTGGATATATCGAAGACATCAAGGCAGGGCGGGCATAGGATATGAAGAAAATTCTGATTTTTTCGCTCGCGTACTTTCCGAAGCATGTCGGCGGAGCGGAGATCGCCATCAAGGAGAAGACCGACCGCATGCCGGAGCACGAGTTCCATATGGTGACGCTCCGCTACGATTCGACGCTTCCGAAGATGGAGAAGATCGGGAACGTACTGGTGCACCGCATCGGCTTCGCGCGGAAGAACCCGACGATGGCTGACCTTAGAAGGTTCCCGCTCCACTTCAACAAGCACCTCTTTCAGGTTCTCGCGGCCTGGAAAGCGCTCTCGCTCCATCGGCGCTATCACTATGACGCCATTTGGGCGATGATGGCGCATTCCTGCGGTATCCCGGCGGCGATCTTCAAGTCGTTCCATCCTAAGGTGCCGTTCGTGCTCGAGTTGCAGGAAGGAGATCCGCCTGAACATATCGAGCGCATGATGCGCCCCGTCTGGCCGCTCTTTCGTCGCGCATTCACGTCGGCAAATGCTGTTTCTGTCATCTCCGCCTTCCTCGGCAAGTGGGCACGGAGGAGGGGATTTCTCGGGCCGGTAGAGCTTGTGCCGAATGCGGTCGATATACAACATTTCTCGAAAAGTTATTCCGAAGCAGAAATCAAGGAAATACAGGCGCGGCTCGGGAAGAAAGAAGAGAGTGTTTTTGTCATAACGACCTCTCGCCTCGTCCATAAGAACGCCGTCGATGACATACTACGAGCATTACCGCTCCTTCCGGAAAATATTTATTTCATCATTCTTGGCATAGGACCCGACGAGTCGATGCTGAAAGGGCTTGCGAAAGAACTTAATGTCGAGGGACGTGTGAAATTCATCGGTCAGATCGGCCATGCCGAGCTCCCGAAATATCTCAAAGCGTGCGATATTTTCATTCGCGCATCGCGATCGGAAGGCATGGGGAATTCGTTCGTCGAAGCGATGGCCGCTGGGCTTCCGGTCATCGCGACGCAGGAGGGCGGTATCGCCGATTTTCTCTTTGATCCCGAAAGGAACCCTGATAGGGAACCGACAGGGAGGGCGGTTCTCCCGAACGATCCCGCGGGGATTGCCCGTGCAGTGAGACTTATTCTCGAGGACCCAGCAACTACCAAAAAGATGGTCGAAAACGCGAAGAAAATGGCCACGGAAAAGTATGATTGGGGGCTCATTGCCCGGCAGATGAAGGAAAGGGTCTTTGATACCTTACTCTCCAAATAAGGGTTATTATCTGGAGTATGCAGAAAGCACCCGTTATCGGGGTAATCGGCCAGGGGTGGGTAGGGAAGCAGTACGCGGACCATTTCGAGGATCGCGGCTTTCGGGTGGTCCGGTACGGGAAGGAGCCGGCCTATGCCGGGAACGCCGCCGCGATTTCTGAATGTGATTTTGTCTTTATCGCGGTGCCGACACCGACGACCTCGAAGGAGTTCGATGCACGCATCGTTAAGGAGGTACTCTCATTCGTCGGAGAAGGAAAGACAGCAGTCCTCAAATCTACAATTCTTCCCGGCACCACCCGCGCGCTCCAGAAGCAGTTTCCACGCCTCACGCTCTTGTGCAATCCGGAGTTTTTGCGCGAAAAGACTGCGCGATACGACGTCGATGCCCCAGAGCGGACCATTATCGGCATTGTGGACGAGAAAGATCGCCCGGTCGCTGAAGCGCTTTCTTCTTTGATGCCGAAAGCGCCCTATGAGAGTATCTGCACTGCCGAAGAAGCAGAGCTCACTAAATACGCAGGCAATACGTTTCTCTACCTTAAGGTGGTCTATGCGAACCTTTTTCACGACCTTGCCGAGAAGCTCGGGGCCGACCCGGAGGCGGTGATGCGAAACGTCGCCGCTGATTCGCGCATCGGGCCGTCGCATTTAGGCTCGCTCTCGCCGGACGGGAAGCGGCGCCGCGGTGCGGGCGGCAACTGCCTCATCAAGGATTTCGCCGCACTCGCTTCGTTCTTCGAACGGACCATGAACGATGAGGACGGCGCTGCTGTGCTCCGGGCGCTCGAGAAGCGGAATATCCGCCTTCTCCGCGAGAGCGGGAAGGACACGGATATTCTGAAAGGAGTGTACGGAGAATAACCATGTCACAACTCAAACTACTCATCGCGACCGGTATCTATCCGCCCGACATCGGCGGCCCGGCGACCTACTCGAAACTCCTTCATGACGAGCTCCCGAAGCACAACGTCTCGGTCGAGGTATTGTCGTTCGGGGAGGTGCGCGGTTCGTTGTGGGGAGTGCGCCATGTGCGCTACTTCCTGAAGCTCCTCCGCCATGCGCCGTTTTGCGACGTGGTGTACGCGCAGGACCCGGTCTCGGTCGGCTTCCCAGCGCTCATCGCAGCGGTCTTTCTTCGGAAGCGGTTCGTGCTCAAGATCGTGGGCGATTACGCCTGGGAGCAAGCGACGGGGCGCTATGGCGTCACTGAGCCGCTCGATTCGTTCTCGAAAAAGAGCGACGGCTATCCGTTTTTCGTACGGGCGCTGAAGACGATCGAGGCGCTCGTCGCGCGCGGCGCCGACCGCGTCATCGTGCCGTCGCGCTACCTCAAAAAGATCGTTACGAACTGGGGCGTGAGCAAGGACAAGGTGGTCGTGGTCTACAACGCCTTTATCGATACTACGCCAGTATTTCAGGAGGCCTATGCCGCGTCGGCGGCGGACGAGCGTATCATCGTCTCGGCGGGCCGCCTGGTGCGCTGGAAGGGCTTTGTGACGCTCATTTCCCTCATTCCCAAGCTGAACCGCCATTTTCCCACCCTCAAGCTCATCATCGCCGGCGCCGGTCCCGACCGCGCGCTCCTCGAAAACGCTATCCGGGAAGTGGGAGCCGGTTCGCACGTATATCTCACCGGAGCATTGCCGCAAGAGAAGCTTTTTAAATACATCAGGAACGCGGATGTGTTCGTCCTCAATACTTCCTATGAAGGGTTTTCGCACCAGCTCCTCGAGGTGATGGCGCTCGGAACGCCGATCGTGACCACGAACGTCGGAGGAAATCCCGAGATCATCAACGATGGCGAGAACGGGCTCTTGGTGGCGCCGGACGATCGTAACGCGCTCATGAAAGCGATCGAGCGTCTGCTCCTCGATGACGAGCTTGCTCGGAAGTGCTCGCTCGCCGGCAAGGAGACGGTGAAGCGCTTCACCACCGAGCGGATGCTGAAGGAGACTATTACTGCGCTCACTGTCTGATATGCGGGTACTCATGCTCTCCACCGACAAAAGCGCCTTCCGAAGCGATTCGGAAGTTAGGCGGCGTTTTGTTGAATACGGCTCCCTTTGCGATGAGCTCCATATCGTCGTCGTTACGCCGCCGGGGCACCGTGAAGAAGCGATCGCAGAGAACGTCTATCTACATCCCACTAATACCGCATCTCGATTGAGCTCGTTCCTCGTTACCCTCCGTATCGGGAAGAGCCTGCCGCCGCCCGACCTTGTTACCGCCCAGGATCCGTTCGAGGTCGGTCTGCTTGGCTATTTTGTAGCCCGCGCGCATGGCGCGCGCCTCGAGCTTCAAGTGCATACCGACCTCCTCTCGCCGCACTTCGCCCGCCCTTCGTTCAAGAACAGACTCCGCGTCTTCGTGGGGAAATGGCTCCTTCCGAAGGCCGACGGCATACGGGTCGTTTCCGAGCGAGTGAAGCGTTCGCTCGAAGCTTCGAAATTGAAGCTAAAGAGCGCGCCATCAGTGCTTTCCATCTGGAGCGACCCGGAGCGGCTCTTCACAGGGAATGCGATTCCGCTTCGTTCGAAATACGATTTTGATTTCGTGGCGGTGACGGCGGCGCGCCTTGAGCCAGAGAAGGATCTCCCGACGTTGCTTCAGGCCTTCAAGAAAGTCGTCGCGGAATATCCGCGCGTTGGACTCGTTATCTTAGGCGAGGGGAGCGAGCGCGCTAAGCTCGAGCGGCTCGCAGCGCGCCTCGGCATCAAAAAGAACGTGGTTTTTCACGGGTGGACGATCGATACGGCTGCGCACTACCGCGGCGCCGATCTCTACCTCTCTGCATCGAAGTACGAAGGCTACGGCCTCTCTCTTGCTGAAGCGGCGCTTGCCGGCGCTCCCATCGTTTCGACCAATGCTGGCATTGCGGGAGATATATTAGTAAACGACGAATCGGCGCTGGTGGTGCCGGTCGGCGATGCGAGGGCGCTCGCGCGGGCAGTCATCCGTCTGATGGGCGACGCGGAACTCCGGAAGAAGCTTGCACGCGCCGCGCGAGCGCGGGTGCTTAAGGCGCTTCCGAAGGATAAGCAAGAGTATCTTGTCCGCTATCGGGCGACCTGGGAGGCGGCGCTCACGCGGCGCAAAAAGAAGGCGCTGTTCATTACCCAGAAGATGGACCTCGACGACACCGTACTCGGCTTCTTCCATCAGTGGGTCGCGGCGTTCGCGCCGCATTATGCAGGCGTCACGGTCGTCTGTCTCGAGAAGGGAAGGACAGAGCTCGATAATATTCCTGTCTACTCACTTGGCAAAGAAATCCGTCCATCGCGGCTTCGCTATCTCTTCAACTTCTATCGCTACATCTGGCGCTTCCGCCGCGATTACGATGCGGTTTTCGTGCACATGAACCAGGAGTACGTCCTTCTCGGCGCCTTCCTCTGGAAACTGCTCGGGAAGCGCATTGTTATGTGGCGCAACCATTACGAGGGCGGCATTACGACCCGTCTCGCCGTGCTTCTCTCGGATGCGGTGTTCTGTACCTCTCGCTATTCTTTCACCGCGCGGTTCAAGAAGACGAAGCTTATGCCGGTCGGAGTGGATACCGACCTCTTCAAGCGGATTCCGTCGGTAGTGCGCGGCGAAGGCTCCATCCTTTCGCTTTCGCGCCTCGCGCCGTCAAAGAACCTCGGCCTCATCGTCGAGGCGCTCATCGCGCTCTCGCGCCGCGACGTGCCGTTCGTGGCGAGCTTCTACGGCGAAGCGCAGCCTGACGATCAGGAATATGAAGCGTACCTCAAGGATGAGGTTAAGAAATTCGGCCTCGAAGCGGTTATCTCTTTCGCGGGCGGCGTGAAGCAGCGCGAAGCGCCGGCCGTGTACGGCGCGTACGAGATCTTCGTGAACGCGGCGCGGAGCGGCATGTACGACAAGACCATCTTCGAGGCAATGAGCGCGGAGACGCTCGTTCTCGTTTCCAATAAGGATCTGGCGCTCAGAATCCATCAGCGTTTCATCTTCAAAGAAAGTGATGCGATCGACCTCGCTGAGAAGCTCGAAGCGCTCCTCTCCCTCCCGCAGGAAGAGAAGGAACGCTACGGCAGGGAGCTCCGCGAATTCGTGGAGAAGCACCACAGCCTCGAATTGCTCGCGAAGCGTCTCGCCGAAGCGATATGACCATCATGCCGAAGCACTTCATCATATTTCAAAACGGCGGAGTAGGGGATTTTCTCATGGCACTCTTCCTTGCCGGCGAGCTTCGGCGAAACGGCGCCCTGCGAGTCTATATCGTGCTTCACCGCGGTGCAGGCTTTCTACAGCAATTCGCCGAAAGCTATCCGTACGTCACGGTCATCGAGGCGTCGCTCAGGCGTCCGCGAGGACTTTTTGAAGTAGCGCGCCTCTTTTTGAAAAGGAACGCGGTCATTCTGCCGCCCACGATCGGACGTTTTCCGCTCAGGGTGAAGCTCCTTGCCCGCATGCTCGCAGGATTCGGACCGCTCGTTGGTTTTCAGGACAACGGAGCGCTCTGCGGCATATATACCAAGACGCTTCCTTACAAGCTTGATCAGGATTTCGCCGAAAGCATGCGCGATGTCATCCGGGCGCTCGGCATGAAGGCAGCGAGCGAGCCGCCCCGACTCCTTATCGATTCTGATGAAGGGTCGCTCGTTCGTTCGGGGCTTTCCGGAAAACGCTACGTAGTATTCCACCCTCGCGGGTCTTCGGAGCGGCGGCGGCTTTCCGAAGCAGAGTGCGTCGCGATCATTGAATGCATATTACAAATAGCCCCGGAGCTTCACGTGGCGGTCTCCGGGGCGGAGAGCGAGCGCGCTCACGTTGAAGGCATCATGCAGCGGGCGAATAACCCTCGGGCAGTCGCGGTTATCGGCGCTTCGCCGAAAGGGCTTGCCGCGCTTATCCGCGGCGGCGAGCTCTTCGTGGGGATGGATACCGGCATCACGCACCTCGCCTGCTTCCTCGATGCCAAGGTGCTGCTTATTGGCAAGAATGCCACCGCAAACTGGCTTCCGTACTACCACCCCCGCGCCGTGGTGCTGTACCGCCTGGCCGAAGAGGACGTAGTGAGGAAGGATAGGCACTATCTCCTTTCGCGCCAACAGGGGCGGATTAGGCCCTTTAAGGACGTGCCTGTGGCGGAGGTGTGCGCTGAGGTTCGGGCGATGCTCGCTTAGCGATCGTAGCCGTGGAGCTCTTTCATGCGCTTCTCGGTGTAGCGGAAATCCTTGATCGGGAGTGCCTCAGCATAGAAGTGAGGGTAGACGGGATCGATGAGGTGATCCAATGCGGGGTTTGAAAAATGGAAGCCGCGTATTGAACGTACCCTATATCCCGCTCGCTCGACGGTTGTGGTGAGCGTTTCTTTGGTGAAGAAGTTGATGTGCGCTTCGGCAAGGCTTCCGCGGAATTTAGTGAAAGCGACGAGCGAGGCTATTTTAGGAATACAGGGGACGCCAAGGACGAGCGTCCCGTTTTCTTTGAGATAGTTGCGGAGCTTTACCAGAAAAGCGTGCGGAGAGTAGAGGTGTTCGAGGAGATTGTTGCAGAAGATGGCGTCGAATTTCTCGGGGATGACGAACGCTTCGTCTTCGATATTCCCGTACCTCGTGTCGAGACCTTTCGTCTTCCCGTAGAGCGCCTCTTCTTTCACGATGGTGACGCCGACGCTCCCTTTCCCGAAATGGGCGAGGTGCTCGCCATAGGAGCATCCGATATCAAGTACCGCCTTATTGCCGAGGTCAAAGGCCCGCACGATGTTTCTGAAGGTGGTCGAGCGCCCCACCGCCTCGAAACGTTTTTCTATCTTCGTATCCATTGTGCCTATTTAAGCACGATTTCCGGGTGGGTGCGGAGCCACATCTCAAGCGAGAAAAGCGACCATACTTTTCGTGCCTGGGTATTGTCGCCAGCCTTGAATTTTTCGGCGATAGTCCGGATATATTCCGGGCGCATGAGGACAGCGAGGCGTGCCGAAGGTTCGGTGATGGTATCGAGCAGAGGAAGCATCTCTTTTTTTCTGAGCCAGTGTTGGATGGGCGCCCCGAACCCTTGTTTCTTTCTGGTGAAGAATTCGGGTGGAATATAGTCCTTGAAGGCGCGGGCGAGCACGAGCTTTCCATGATCGCGATTCGTTTTGTACTCATCAGGAAGATTGAACGCAAGTTCGACAAGCTCGTGATAAAGGAACGGCGCGCGTACTTCGAGGGAGTGCATCATCGAAGCGCGGTCCACTTTCGGAAGTATGTCGCCCGGAAGTGTCAGTTGTAGGTCGACGAGCTGCATTTTCTGGAGACGGGTTTCCGCCTCTTGCAAATCGAGATATGGCGCCCATGAATTTTCAATAGGAGAAGGATCGCGCCAAAGTTCCTTTCGTTCATGAGGGCGAAAGAATTTAATGAGATAAGCAGGGTGGTCGGAAAAGCGCGCTCGAATACTTTCCGTGATCCTGTGGCGGAGGGAAAGACGCCAATAGCTTCGATAGTGGCCATAGCCATAGAAAAGTTCGTCACCGCCGTCGCCGGAGAGCGCTACAGTGACGGCGGTTCGGGTGAACTCTGAAAGCAGGTGTGTGGGAACGTTAGACGAATCGGCGAATGGCTCGTCGAAATAGCGCGTTACGTCGGTAAAGGCCTGCTTCAGGTCGACACGCAGGTCCATCGCCGTATGCTCAGTGCCGTACCGCTCGGCGATTTCTTTGGCGTAGGGGAGTTCGTTAATGAAATCTTCAAATCCTGCCGAGAAGGTCCTAATCTTCTTAGGCGCAGTCGCCTGTTGGGCGAGCGCGGTAACGATGCTCGAGTCGATCCCTCCTGAAAGAAAGGTGCCTACTTCGACATCGGCAACCAAGCGGCTTTTCACTGATTTCTGCATCATTTCGCGCACAGCATCCGCCGCTTCTTCAAATGAAAGAGGTACAGACTTTCGGCGCAACTTCCAGTACTGCGTTTTCGTCATTATGCCGTTTTTGACGACAGCATAATGAGCCGGGGGCAATGGCAGGATGCCCTCATAGATGCTTCTCCACGGAGGGACGTATGAGAGCGCGAGATAATTATCGAGCGATACCATGTCGAGTTTGGACGTAACGAGCCCGGTAGCTAGGATCGCTTTTATTTCTGAAGCAAAAATTATTTCTTCTCCGACGCGGGCGTAGTAGAGCGGCTTTTCGCCGAAACGGTCACGCGCCAAGAAAAGCTCTTCCCGCTTGTTGTCCCAAATACCGAAAGCGAACATGCCGTCGAATTTAGTGACGCAGCCGTATCCCCAGGTGCGGTACGCCTCGAGGATGACTTCAGTGTCGGAATGGGTGCGGAAACTACTCCCCTTTTTTTCGAGTTCAGCTCGCAGTTCCCGGTAGTTATAGATTTCGCCCCCGAAGGTGATGGTGAGATTCCCGGTTGCATCCTGCATCGGCTGTTTGCCGCCCGAGAGGTCAATGATGGAGAGACGGCAGTGGCCCAATAGGGTATTCCCAAGTTCTATTAAGTTGTTGTCATCTGGTCCTCTATGCGTTAAAGTTGCGAGGCCAGCCATAACAGTGTCTTTCTTTCTATGGTTAGTATAGGGGCCTGAAAATCCAATAATTCCACACATATATTCAATATTGTATTATGGGAGCCACGTATACCATATGGGAACTCTATTGGAAGGTAAAGAGTTAACTACAACTACTAATGAAACTTTTACGAAAAGCTTTAGAGGAGGTAATGATTGGTAATGACCCTAAGAAAAAAGTATATCGTTTTTCTGAAAATGAGGGGCACACTTCATCATTCGGCTATGAATGGAGCCGTTATTCTCGCACCTACTCCGATGTAATACTAGGAGCCCCCATTTCTAAGAGCTATCTTGAAGCACTTCTTGGTTTTCCTCTTGAATTCCTGAAGGGGATGAATATTCTTGAGATTGGCTGTGGGGCGGGACGTTTTACAGAGATCCTTGCCGATTATGCAAAGCATGTAGTGGCTGTCGATTTGTCACGGGCCGTGTATGTGAACGCCGCATTAGGGCGTCAAAATGTAACCCTAGCTCAGGCTGATCTTCTTGATGTTCCAGAATTTTCGGAACCAATAGATTTGGTGTTTTGTCGCGGCGTGCTTCAGCATACTAAGAATCCTCATGAGAGCATGCGGCGACTTTTCGATTATTGCCGAAACGACGGTTTGGTGATTTTCGATATTTATAAGAAATATTGGTGGGATAAATTTAATTTTAAATATTTCTGGAGGCCTATTTTAAAGCGCTTTGTTCCTATAGAAAAATTTGATGTATTTATCAATCGTAATGGCAAATCTTTATATTATTTTCATCATCTATACTTAAAGATTGTTTCCCATATTCCGATTTTTAGAACTATTATTGGGAAAACTCCTTTATATTTTGGCATAAATTGGGAAAAAAAATATCCATTTTTAACACAAAGTCAGCGATTGGAAGCATTTAAGAATGAGCTTGTTGATACATTCTATGCTGAATATGACCAACCCATGACTGCTAGTGAGGTAATTCATACACTCTCGGAAATAGGAGAAATCCCTTATAGTTATGATACTGTACGCAATTATTTTCGTTATAAAAAATTAGGGAAGAATACACCTATTAATATACGAATTACAAAAAATGGAGTGTTTGCATTAACCGAGGAAAAGTGATGTTAATGCAAGGATATTTTTGTTAGTATGTGGTGACTTTATTTATGAATACTCCGCGCATTTTGTCTATAATTATTCCTTGTTTTAATGAGGTAGTTACAATAAGGGAGGTTATTGAGAGGGTTAAGAAAGCTGAACTTCCGAAAGGGTGGGAAAAAGAAATAATTGCTATTGATGATGGTTCGACGGATGACACAGCGAGTATTCTTCGTTCCCTACCGGGGCTTAATCGTGTAATTAGTCGAGAAAAAAATGGTGGTAAGGGGGTAGCGGTGAAGGATGGCTTGCGGGCTGCGACCGGGGATTTCTGTCTTATTCAGGACGCGGACCTAGAGCTTGATCCGGCGCAATACAAAGATCTCATGGCTCCTATCGTTCGTGGCGAGGCGGAAGCCGTATTCGGATATCGGATCATGGACGCTGATGCCCCTCGCGCCTCAATAGTGTTCTATGGAGGGAAGCTGCTCTCTTTGCTCTATAACCTCCTTTTTGCGGCGAAGTTTCGGGACATCCCGTGCGCCTACAAGCTTTTCCCGCGCCGATGCGTCCCTACGCTCCTCGAAGCCCCTAATGACAATTTCGTTTTCGACGCCGTCGAAATGACGCATATCATTCATCGCGTGTGTTCGGTGGCGCAGGTACCGGTGACGTATCGCCCGCGCACCACGGCAGAGGGGAAGAAGGTTCGTGTCCGCCATGGACTCAACTGTGCGATCGCCATTATTCTGCTTCGCGTCGGTCTCTATCGTTTTCCGCTCGATCAGGAGTTCCAGCGTATCGCCCGCTTTTTGGTCACCGGCTTCGCTTCGCTCGCGGTCAACCTTGGGATGCTCTACGCCCTCACCGAATGGGTGCATTCCTGGTATCTTTCCGCCTCGGCCATCGCCTTCGTTGGCTCGAATGTCGTCAATTTCCTTCTCCATAAATTCTGGACGTTCCGCGATCCCGACATCCGCAAGATCCTCTATCAGTTGCCCCTTCACTTCGGACTCTGCTTCATTAACGTGGCGATTAATACCGCCATTGTCTACGGGCTCGTCGAATACTTTGGCGCGGGATATCTCGTCGCCCAGATCGCCGCCACCGCGGTCATTGCGGCGATGGATTTTCTTATTTTTGCAAAATTCATCTTTCGTGATAAATAACACTATGCTTACTCAGATAGAAAAAGATTTCGTAGAATTTCTTTCTAGTAGGGGAGAAAAAAAAGTTTTAGAGAAATATCTTAAGACAAAAGCAACCCTTGATTTCGGAAGCGACCGATTCAGGGAATTTTGTAGTATAAATTACCAGGCTTTACAAGTTTTTTTTAACGATGAAAGTGAAAGTTCCGCCATCGTTGCTTATAAGTATTTTGCCTGTCAGGATCTTCTGCGAATGCTTTCCTATTCTTTTCAACGCCCGCCAAACCTCATCAGCTATTTACGAACGGGAATTCAAAAATTAAAAAGTGGTCGTCTACAACGGGCTCGTGTCGAAAAGGAGCAGGCTCTCAATCGTATGCTTGCAAGTAAAGAATCTCACGTAATCGTCGATTATGGATGCGGCCTAGGGTATCTATCCTTTGATCTAGCGAAGCGCGCTCCAGGGTCAAGAGTCGTACTGGTGGATATTGATACAATTAAGTTTGAGTTCGCCATTTTTAGATTTCAGAAGCATGGTATACCCGTTACGCCTATTTTTGTCACTGAGGCGGCTCCGTATCCAGTGCTCCCATCCCATACTATTTGTATTGCTCAGGAGGTAATAGAACATCTTCATGACCCGCTTGCGGCGTATGGAAATATACGAAATGGGCTTCAAAAAGGGGGATATCTCTATGGGGATTTTGACGACCATGGAAGCGGCCATTTCCACGTATCTCCGAATCTAGCAAGGTTCCGTGCGGCACTAAAGGAAGATTTCCACTTTGCAGGAGGGTATCTTTATCGAAAAAAATGAACGATCGCCTTAAGGATATAATCGCTTTCTTTGTACTTGCTATTGTTGCTGTGATGGTAAACGCTGCGCCATATTTCCTGACTGGCATACCACTCAAGTACAACCAATCGTCCGATACGCTCGTCCATCTTGTGCACTGGCAGGAGGCGGCGAGTGATTATGCTGGTAATTTCGAGGCGGACGAGATGTTCCAACAAAACCAAGGATGGCCGACAGGACAGCTTTTCGTAAACAAGGTATTGGTAAGGATAGCGGAGATGCTTAACATCGACTTCCTCTCGTGGTCGATCTTCATATCATGGTGCTCACTCGCTCTTTTTCTCTCTGGCGTGTATGCGCTTGTTTTCTATACGCTCCGGAGCCGCTTGCTCGCTTTCCTTATTTCACTCGTGAGTATCGTGCCGGTCATCTCTCTCGGCCTCTCTAGTTGGGGATTTTTTGTGCGTGGATTTGTGCCCAAAGAACTCGCGGTGGCGATCACGGTATGGCTCACGATTCTCTATTTTTCTGGGGTACTTTCTGGTTCAAAAAAGAAGATTGCCTGGTTTTTTGTTTCTCTCGGCTTTTTTTCGAACTGGTATCCGATCGTGTTCTTCCACTACGCGCTTCTGATGATGATCGTCGAGGTGGTGAGGGCGAAGGCGATACGAAAGGAGCACTTCTTCTACGGCGTCATCTTCCTCGCGGCGGCGCCCGTCGCGCTGTATGATCTCTTTGCGAAAATAGGCGGTTTTTCGCCCCCTGATCTCAGCCTCATCTACGCCCACTATACCTGGCCACTCCATTCATTGGAGTACCTTTTCGCCCATTACCTGCGGAAGCAGTTCGTCTATGCCGCACTTATCGGCGGGCTGTGGTATCTCTATCGAAAGCTCCTTAAGAAAGAATATCCGTCCGCCTTTTCCGTCTGGTACGCGATGTGGTGGGCATCGTTAGGACTTTCCTTGGTCGGAGTGGGTATCGAGCTTTTTGCGCCGGCCTATATGAAATTCCTCCTCCCGCGCGTTTCCGTCTGGTTTTACTTCGTATCGATGGTGATCGTTGCGTATTCGGCTTATGAAATATATGCCATAAAATTCTCCGTTACCCGATTAAAAAGCGTCCTTTTCTCGTTTGGGCTTATTGTTGTGTTGCTCGGGCAGACATCGGTCATTTCGGCATACAAGGGGGTATTCAATTTCAATAAAAATGCAGAAGATTATCGAGACTATATTGCTGCGATAGACGCACTTAACGAACACGCACCGCTAAAGACTATACTCCTCGTGTATCCGGACCGGCAGGCGAGCGGCATCAGGGCCTACGGGGGCTATGGAGTCTACGTATCCTCGAAGGACGGGAACGTGACGCTTGTCGATGGTGAGGCCGCGAGGAAATGGAAGGCCCGCTATGACGAAACAGTCGCTGTTTTCGCTACGAAGGACTATGCGAAGATAAAAAAATTCGCGATTAATCACGGTCTCACTCATCTTTTCTACGATATCAGGGACATTGAGACAAAGGGGGATTTGGAGCGGGCTACCTTTATCCGTTTCGGCAACTACGGTCTTGCCGAGCTTAAATGATGAGTCACTTTTACTCGCCTCCCTCAGTTTTAATAAATAAGCTTCAGATATGAAAAAAGTAGCCTTCTGTATTTCCTCGTTTCGGGCTGGCGGAGGAGAGAAGCAAGTTATCGAGATAGCAAACGCTTTTGCTTCGCGCGGTTACGAAGTGCATCTTCTCGTGCTAAAACCGGTGGGTCAATACGAGAATCAGGTGGGGCGAGGCGTTCGCGTCATCTCGCTCGACGCGGGCCGTATTGTTTTTTCTTTACCAAAACTTGTCGCATACCTCCGTCGCGAGCAGCCCGAAGCCCTTCTTGCGCTCGATGAGTACACTCATCTCATGTCGCTCATGGCGAGAATGGTAAGCAGGGCTAGAACGAGGATAATTTTGCGGGAGGGCAACATGCTTACCGAGCTTTTTAAGAGGTATGCGAGCATAAAGGATAGACTACTCATTCCATTCCTGGTTCGGAGATTATATAAAAAGGCCGATATTATCGTAGCGAACTCAAAAGGAGTCGCTGATGATGTTGCTGCAGTATCAGGGATAAAGAAAGAAAAGGTAGTTGTTATCTATAATCCGAAAGATTTAGCGCTTATACGGGAGCTTGCAAAGAGCGAAGTTGATCATCCGTGGCTCACTGATAAAAAACTCCCGATTGTCATTGCTGTCGGTCGCTTGCGGATCCAGAAAAATTTTCCACTCCTCATCCGCGCATTTGCTCGGGCGACTGAAAAAATCCCTGCACGCCTTATCGTTGTTGGCGGCGGCAGGGAAGAGAGAAGGCTCAGAGAACTCGTAGCCTCAATCGGAGCTGAATACAAGATAGCGCTTGTCGGATACTCCGACAATCCATATGCGTGGATGGAAAAAGCGGATTTTTATGTGGCGGCATCGCTATGGGAAGGGTTGCCAAACTCATTACTTGAGGCAATGGCCTCAGGTCTCCCTGTCATCGCTTCGGATTGCAGTTCGGGGCCGCGAGAGGTACTAGCGCCTGATACTGATTATCGATTTCGCCTAGAAAAAGGTATTGAATGCGCAAAATACGGAATACTCACCGCAGTAGGAGACGAGGAGGCGCTTTCCTCGGCGATCACACTTCTTCTTAAGGATGAGAGACTTCGAGAAACATATCGAAACTCCAGCCTAGAGCGGATAACCGCTTTTGATCGGGCGGGAAGGATCGATGAATACGAACGTGCGCTCGGCTTTTAAATAGCGTTTAATGGGGATATGTGGAACGCACCGACACTTATACGACGTGCTGAGCTTAAGGCTTTTTCGCACATTCCGCTCTCGGGGCTCGTGCTTGACCTAGGGGGAGTGAAGCACTCCTCCTATCTTTCGGCATTCCATGGCAAATTCAGTGTTACAACAGTAAATATGGATGAAAGAACGAATCCTGACATAATCCATGATCTCGAGAAACCGCTTCCTATCCGCGAGGGCACTTACGATAGCGTGCTCCTGATCAACGTACTCGAACACGTCTTCGATTACCGTGTCCTTCTAAAAGAGTCAGCGCGGGTAGTTAAGCAGGGGGGAGTGGCGGTAGTGGCGGCGCCGTTCCTCTTTCCTTTTCATGGGTCGCCAGATGATTTCCATCGATTTACGGGAGCAGCGCTTCGTCGGGAACTCGAGATTGCGGGCTTCAGTCGGGTTTCGCTTAAAACGCTCGGCGGGGGGATTTTCTCGCTTCATTATCTATTCTTTGATCGGTTGTTGCCTTCTCGCCTTCGTTTCCTTAATTACCATACGTTCCGATACGTTGTTGTTTTTTTAGATTTCCTTTTTGAGAGAGCCGCTCGACTGCTCGGGAAAAAATACATGCCGGATGATTACGCGTTTGGTTATTGCGCAGTGGGAATAAAGAAATAAGCGTATGAAGCTTCTCTATGCCACTTCGGTAACTTTTCCTTCGTATCGGGCGAACCGCTTGCAGATACGCGCCATGGCTCGTGCGTGGACAAACCTCCTGAAGGATAATTTCGTTCTGGGTGTCGGAGCGTGCGCAGACGATTCTCTTGCGGCCATTAATTCGACAATAATGGGTGAGGGGATACGGAGCTACTGGCTCGCTTGGCAGTACCTTCGGTATGCGCGACGCGAAGGAGTCACTCATATATATTGCCGCGAAGAGAAACTCTTGTTTTTTATGGTCATCTATAATCAACTTTTTTTTAAAATGCCTTTGGCGTTCGGTTATGAACTCCATCATCTCGTATACATGAGTTTTTGGTGGCATCGCTACATTCTTCGTCACGTTGCCGTTGTTTCAATAACACGTGCTATGAAAGACGTCCTCAATAGAGGCAACTCTAAAGACAGGGAAGTATTAGTCGCCCCTGACGCTGTAGACACTTCCTTCTTTAATGAAAAACTTTCCAGGGAGGAGGCGCGTCTAAAGCTTAAGCTTCCTGCGGACAAAAAAATAATCATTTACACCGGAGCAATAATAGAGCCGTGGAAGGGCGTCGGGGTCCTCTATTCGGCATCAAAAGAATTTGGGGAAGACTATTTGTTTTTGGTGTTGGGAGGGAAGCCGCACTATCTGGCAATTTTCGAGAAAGAACATCCTAAGCGCTCGAATTTCCAACTTCTTGGACATAAGTCCCACGCCGAGATCCCCCTTTATCTTCGAAGCGCTGATGTGGCGGTGCTTCCAAATTCGAAAAAGAGCGAAGTTTCGCGCATCTCAACATCTCCAATGAAACTTTTCGAGTATATGGCATCCGGATTGCCTATTGTAGCGTCGGATCTTCCTTCTATCAGGGAGGTTTTGAGCAAGCGGAATGCTGTGCTCGTTTTGCCCGATGATGCCGCGGAGCTTGCGAAAGGTATTCGGCTTCTCGCTGAAGATGGTGCTCTGGCTCAACAGCTTAGAGAAGAAGCTCTTCGAGAAGTATCTTCTCGTACATGGGAGGCGCGAGCAAAGCAAATAACTGATTTTCTCTCATATGCATAAGCTCATGCGACGCTTAGATCTCTTACGCAAGTTTTTCAACCTCGGAGCGGATACGCTTGAGGGGGTCCGTATCGCCGCGTTGTACATTTTTTATTTCGCTGCTGCAAGGGTCGGCATTTCGCCTAGGAGTACGCAAATTCGAGCTTGTGTAAATGGCGTTCTGTGTCCAATCACAGTGAAGAGCATTAGCGATTTTTGGACGATAAAGGATATCTTCCTAGAGAAGGAATATGAAATAAATCTTAACAATCCTAAAATTATTGCCGATTTAGGAGCTAATATTGGTATTTCTGCGATTTTTTTTGCTACACGTTTTCCAAATACTATCGTTCACGCCGTCGAACCTAATCCAATTGTCTTTCGACAGCTTATTAAAAATACTGCCCGGATTTCAAATATTATTTGCTATCCATTCGCCATTACGGATAAAAATGGCATCGTAACATTTGAAAACGGAGTACATAACACGAGCGCCTCGCTTAAGGCACGAGGAGGAGGTGCATTCGAGGCTCCTTCAAAAACGATGGAGAGTTTTATGCAGGAAGCCGGTCTTTCGATGATTGATTTAGTGAAGTTTGATATAGAGGGAGCAGAAGAGTATCTTTTTCGTAATTTTCCCGAACGCGCGTCAGTACGGGCCTACATAGGGGAAATGCATTACGATCTTATGGATCTAACTCACGAAGAGTTGAAAAGCTTTTTCCCGGGGCATCAAATCGAGGAGCGGTTCATGGAAGGGAAAAAACGCTCAGTTATTAGAATTCTGGCACCTTCGCTATGAGCATGTCAGCTAAACGATGGATATTTTTTTTCTTCGCGTTACTTGTTGTTCCCGTACGCCTTTTTACCCGTCGCTCGAAAACCATTTCTCGCTTAGTCGTGTTTCAGATGGCGAAGCTTGGCGATATGGTGTGTACTACGCCAGTATTCCGTGCGATAAAACGAGCGCTTCCCGAATCCCATTTGTCGGTGGTAGGAAATGCCATAAATAAGGACGTGTTGCGTGGTAATGGTGATATTGATGATTATTTGGCGTTTGACGGAATTTTTTCAATGTTTCGGAAGCTTAGTGCAAAAAAAATCGAGGTGGCGGTTCTTGTGGGACCTGACCTTACTTCGCTTACGTCTGCATATCTCGCAGGAATCCCTTTTATTGTAGTGCCTAGGATTGAAGGAGGGTATTCTCCCTTCGAGTCACTCCCGTACCGTCTTCTCCGCTCTCTCCCCGGAATCACGGTGGTTCCGCACCGCATAGGACAGTATGCGCCGCGTGAATATCTAAGGACGCTTGAGCCCCTTGGCATCAAGGCAGAGGATACTACTAAGCATCTTGCTGTTTCGGAGGATGCTGAACGGGCGGTAGTAGATTTTCTCGCTGCTCATGGAATACCCACGGGCGCTCTTCTAGTTGGGATTTCGCCTTCTGCAGGTAATAAGATAAAGAAATGGGAAGAAAAGAATTTTGCCCAATTAGCCCTGCAACTTAAGAATAATCATGGCGCTACAATTATTGTGGTTGGTGGAAGGGGAGATCGAAAGGAGGTTGAAAATTTTTTTCAACATTTACCTAGTGACCCAATGTTTATTAATGCTTCAGAAAAATTAAATATTGAAGAATTGAAGGCACTTATTAAGAAAATGAACCTTTTTGTCGCTGTGGATACGGGACCTATTTACATCGCAGAAGCTTTTGGGGTTCCGACGGTCGACATTGTTGGGCCTATGGACGAAAAAGAGCAACCTCCCCAAGGGAAGCAACATAGGGTGATTACTCCTCCTGGGAGTCGCATACCACAACTCCATATCATGAATGCGCGAAAATATGATGAGAAAGAGGCAAAACGACAAGTAGAATCGATAAGTGTGAGTATGGTATATAAAGCTTGTAAAGAGCTTCTCCTTTGTAATTAAGTTTTTATGAAAAAAAAGATATTTTCGTTTTTTAAGTCGGGGGGAAAATTTATTGGAATTTTTTTGATCCCCTTTCCTGTTATTAGAGATTTTGTATTTAAGATTGGAATTTTCTTTTGTCGGTGTCTTCCAGATAGAATACACTTATATACCCTTCCTTTATTTGATGAAATGGGAAGAATTTTGTACGACAAAAAACTCCCTAAACTTTTCATGAGTTCGGTCCTTGGGTCAAGAATGATTTTGGATGTTTCTGAAAAAACTCAACGTCAGATTTATACTCAAAAAATATATGAAGCTGGTTTAGTGCGCTATCTCGCGTTGTCACTAAAACCAGGTGATGTTTTTATAGATGCTGGAGCGAATGTTGGATATTTTACTTTAATAGGGGCAAGTCTAGTTAGAGAAAAAGGAATAGTAATCGCCATAGAGCCAGAGAAAAAAAATTTACAACATCTTAATAATAATTTGAGGTTAAATGGATATCAAAATGTTCGCATATATGAATGTGCCGTAGGGAGTAGTAAGTCGATGGGGGTTTTGAATATAAATCCCTTAAATAGAGGAGGAAATAGCATGATTCCTTTTAGTAGATATAAATCAGGAGAAGAGATTTATAGTCTTGAGGAAATAAAAAGAGATTACGACACAAAAGATCTTTATCAAGATATATATATTCGCACCCTTGATGATATTGTTCAAGAAAATAATTTAGAAAATGTTTCTTTTATAAAAATGGATGTGGAGGGATTTGAGTTTGAGGCACTCAAAGGAATGCAAGAAATAATCTCGAAGAGAAAGGTAAAAAATGTGATTTGTGAATTGAGTAATATAAAAAATCGAAAAGATATATTTGATATGTTTGCAAAATATAAATATAAACCATATAAGCTCACTTTTTTCGGTAAAAGGATATCTATTGATACTGATGATAGCAGTCGAGATATTCTTTTTTCTTTGATTTAGGTTGTGAAAGGAGAGGTCTTAAAAAGCTTTGAATGAGTATTAAAATATGGTTTTATTACATCTATGCAACGCCCATGGGGAAAAATGTGGAAGCTTTTGGGAGCCAGAAAATTCTGGGTGAAGTTCTTGTGGGTGCGTGGACGGACGAGTTTACAGGCGCACCGGTATCGCACTGAGTGGCACTTCGGCCTCTATAGGGTCCGGCCTATGGAGAAGCATCGTATGCAACATGGCGCCTTCATTGAATTCGCTCATGGCAAGGAGGTGAACGAAGAGGACATAATCCGCTATGAAGATGATTATGGGAGAACGCTCCATAGCGAGAAGTTGGTGATGGTAAGCGGTGGTTTTGACCCGCTGCATGTTGGACATTTGGAAATGCTTGAGGAAGCGAAAAAACTCGGGGATCGTCTTGTCGTCGTCCTTAATTGCGACGAGTGGCTCGTACGTAAGAAAGGGAGGCGCTTAATGCAGGAAGAAGATCGTGCAGCGCTCGTAAAAGGGCTCAAATTTGTCGATGATGTATATGTGCTCAAAACGGACCGTGACGATGTGGGGGAGGCGATAGAAAAGTTCAAGCCGCATATCTTTGCGAACGGCGGCGACCGCAAGGATGAGACCAGTATCCCTGAAGCGTCTATTTGTAAAAAGTTCGGAGTGGAAATGGTCTTCAATGTTGGGAAAAGGGGAAAGATCCGTTCCAGTTCGGAGCTTCTAGATGATTATGCGAAGCGTGTTGGAAAAAAGACAACAACTGGCGATTTCTCTTGGCAAGAGGGAATGAAATAGGTTTCAATGAGCAATATTCTCAAAAGGACCGCTCGAGCAACAATTCGATTTTTACGATTCGCCGGAAGGCGCTATTATTGCGCTCTCTGTGGACGCTCGGCGCGACGTTTCATCCCCGTCACTAATTATCCAGGACAGGCGGTGGTAGAGAAATATCATATGGTGGCGATGGGGAACAACGCCCATTATCGTTGCCCATGGTGTCATTCAAGCGATAAGGAACGTCTAGTGTGGCGTTATCTTGCGGAGAGGACTGATTTTTTCAACTCAACTCATTTGTTGCACGTGCTTCATGTGGCTCCCGAGCGGAATACGCGTAAAAAGTTTCAGGCTAGACCGAACACTGACTACATCCATGGCGACATGTTCCATGGAGCGGCGAAGTATACGCCGGAACATTACGGGGGAGCAATGTATCTCGACATTACCGATTTGTCCTCGTTCAAAGATGACTCGTTCGACGTCATTATCTGTAATCATGTGCTCGAGCACGTCCCTAATGACCTTCAGGCAATGCGAGAGCTTCGTCGGGTCCTCAAAAAGGAAGGATTCGCTATTCTGCAGGTACCCGTTTCCCGAGATATAAAAACCTCCTTTGAGGATTCGACGATGACTACGGACAAAGAGCGGCTTGCTCAATTCGGCCAGTCCGACCATGTCCGTATCTACGCTGAGAAAGACTACATTGAGCGCCTTAAACGTGCTGGGTTTCGTATTGAGGTAATTAGATCAAGGTCTCTTTTTTCTTCCAATGAATTAGTATCGTGGGGAGTCAATCCAGAAGAAAGCGTGTATGTTACGAGAAAGACATGAGGATACTCATTTTTACCAAAGGTGATCGTCAGTTGGCCTCTTCTCGTGTTCGCGCCCATCTGGTCGCAGATTATCTTCGAACTATTGGCATCGATGCCGAGTCGTATCACGTAAAAACGCGCCCATGGTGGAAGTTATCAATCGAGCGTCTTAAGGAGTGCTGGCAAAATCTTCAACTTCTTCTGTCGCTCCGCCATGGCGACGTGCTCTATGTTCAGCGTGCCATCTATCAGCTCGATTTTCTGATCATGGTGCTTATCCGTCGATTTTTAGGTGGGCAGTATGTTTTCGATTTCGATGATGCCATTTTCCTCGAGAAAGGGCATGTGAAAGAGAAGTTGAACTTAGCGCTGCGCTTTGCTTCGATGGTTATCGTCTGTAATGATTTTTTACGAGACTATTCGTTGCGATACAACAAAAACGTTTTTGTCATTCCAAGCTCATTGAACACCGAGCATATCTATGTTCCTAACCCGAACCCGCGAAGTGGGCGGATTAAGATAGGGTGGACTGGAACACCGGGTCATTATGAAAACGTAAAGCTTCTACTTACCCCACTTCAGCGCCTCGTGGACGAAGGATATCCTATAGAGTTTGTGCAGGTGGGCGGCGGCGAGCAGATAAATCAGTTACTCGCCTCTGTAAAAGGTCTTTCACTCACCTTCGTTTCGAAGCTTGCTTGGGATGATCCGCGGCAAGTGGCGTCATATGTTAGAGAGTTTGATATTGGCGTTACCCCGCTTCAGAAGACCGAGTTTAATCGAGGAAAGGACGCGGGGAAGACTAAGGAATATCTAGCATGTAAGGTGGCGGTCATTGCAAGTAATTGGGGGGCAAACGCGAATGTCATCACCTCGGGAGTGAACGGCCTCTTAGTGGATACAGAAGAGGATTGGTATCAGGCGTTCAAGCGTCTTGTTACTGATGAGCCATATCGGATGAAGATAGCGGAGGAAGGAAGAAGGTATATTGAGAACACTAACTCTTTCAAGGTAATGATGCCGAAGCTTCTTGGTTTATTGAAAGAGACGCGGATACAAGAAACTAAACGTTAGAATATGGAGTCTTGATTTCGATAGTATCGGCAGCTCGAAGCATTTCGTCAATGCCTTCATTTAGATCAATTTTGCATCTGAATCCAGTAGCTCGTATTTTTCTATAGTCCACCATGTAGTCGCGCTGATCGATGTCCTTACCAGTGTCTGCAAAGTGAAGGTAATAATCTATCTTCTTTTGGAGCGTCTTACAAACATATTCTTTACTGTAGTTCATCTTGTCGTCTCCTACGTTGTAGATTTCGCCATTCATGATTTCGAAATTTTCGATTGCGTGCACGAAGGCTCGAGCTATATCTCTGACATGAATAAAGGTTCGCATAAACTCCTTTTCATACACAATGAGGGTACGATCCTTGACTGCCCTCATGGTGAAGTCGTTGATAAGAAGGTCAAGGCGTAGCCGCGGAGAGAGGCCAAAGGCTGTTGCAAAGCGATAAATGACAAAGTTTTTGTTTGTTTTGACTATCGCTTCTGCGGCAGTCTTCTGCTTTCCATAGTCAGAGAGGGGCTTCAAGGGGGTTGTTTCGGTGCAATATTTATTGATTAGCTTTCCGTAATTGCTTCCGGTCGAAGCATAAAGGATGGGAATTTTTTTATTAGCCGCTTTAACGATATTTTTAGTACCATCCACGTTAATTGCACGTGAAGTTTTAGGGTCCTTCCTGCATGCCGGATAGCCCACAATTGCCGCAAGGTGGATGATGAAATCGACCCCGGCGACCGCTTTTTTAACAGCAGCAAGATCTCGCACGTCCCCTTTTATGAATTCAAAGTGAGGAGAAACAAAGTTTGGTAACAGACCATGCCCGCCGAACGTAAGATTATCCAATACTCGTACCTTAAACCCTTTTTCTAAAAGTATGGGCACTAATGTCGTACCGAGATATCCTGCGCCTCCGGTCACCAGAACTGTTTTAGCCTTGTTTTTCATAGAATTCTTTAAGGTATGCATTAGATGTTTTTAACGGGAAAATTCGATTAAGTTTTTCCACCCCCATTTCATATGCTTGCTTTTGTGCTCCATCACGAGATTCTACTGTTTTATCGAATATTTTCAATATCTCGCTTACTTTGACACTTCCGCGTCCCCCGCAATTAAAGATCTCGTTTTTTACTGATTGGTCGAGGAGGGTATGAATTACTTTCGATATTTCTCCTGTGGTAATGAATTGAAGATAGCTATCTGCGGTGACAAAGAGTGGGGCCCCCTCAATAACATCCTTCACAATACCTTTTTTGAGTCCCGGGCCGATCATAGCAGAGCATCTTAGAATAAGGTGATTTGGAAGTTTTTTAACAATAGCCTCCGCTTCTCGTTTATGGAGACCGTACGGTTCAAGTCTATTTTCGTCCACTTCAGTACTCTCATGCGTTTTTGCTGGGTCATGGTGATCAGGGTACGTATCGCTTGAGGAAATGAATATATATTTTTTAAATCCGAAATGTTTTATTGAATTTTCAACTGAGATCACTGAAGCGATTCTATCTTCTTCAGGATGCTGGTTTGCCCAAAAGCGTCGGCTGTTACCGTTTGCGTTAATGAAGATGTCGAACTCAGTTCCCTGGAGGCTCTGATAGTTGCTTCGATCGATTGAGGTCGCTACGAATCCGTTCGAATTAAAATAGTCGACTAAATTCCTCCCTAAAAACCCTCCGCCTCCAAGTATTCCTACGGTGGTATTCATCCTAATGGGCGATGGCGTACTCGTAATTTTGATCGAACCATTCAATTGTTTTACCGAGACCTTCTTCGAGTGTGGTTGTGGGAAGCCATTCGAGTTTTTTTTGCATCTTTCGAATGCTAAAAATTTTCTTCATGGCCCCGTCGGGCTTCTCGGTGTTATATTTGAGCTCTCCCTCGTAACCAACAAGTTTCTTTATAAGAAGGGCAAGATCGGTGACTGAAATTCCTATTCCACTTGCTATGTTGAGAGGCTCGATTTCGTCGTAGAAAGCGCCCGCTCGTAAGATGCCTTCCGCACCGTCACTAGCATAGAGCCAATCCCTTACGGGCTTTCCGGTTCCCCATATTTCTACGAAAGGAATCTTAGCTTTCTTAGCTTCGTAAAATTTTTTAACGAGCCCGGCGAGCGCTTTTGATTGTGAGGGTTCGAAATGCTCACCTGGCCCGTACATGTTGGCGAGCACAAGATGGACGGAATTGTAGCCATACTGTTTTTTGAGCGCGAGGCCTTGTACTGCAGTAATCTTTCGAGAGTAACCATAGGAGAAAATACTCTCATGAACAGGCCCATTCCAGAAATCTTCTTCTCGAAGTTCTTCCTTGTCTCCATATCCTGGATAGGCGCAGCCGGCGATCACATTTATGAATTTTGGTATACCAGTTCGTTGCGCCTCCTGTAGTAGATGAGTGCCCATAATCAGATTGTCGTAATAGAGGTTTGCTTGTTTCCCTTGATGGAATCCAATGCCACCTTGGAAGGCGGCACAATTGATAACCATATCGAATTTATCGCTGGTATAGAGTCGTTGTACGTTCTCGAGCTTTCGTAAATCCCAGCCGTTTTCTTGTCGCGGTATGATGACCTTCGCCTCCATAGCCTCAAGGCTTTTTTTAAGGAATCCACCAAGGAATCCTCCACCGCCGGGGATGAGTACTTTTTTCTCTTTATAAAAATCTTTCATAACGGAATTTTGCCTTATGCTCGATAAAAAAGCCAGAAAAGCAAGAAACCTTCAAGGATTTTGATGATAATAAGAGCAATGGCGGCCCCTAAGATTCCCCAAAGGGGGATAAGGGAAACAAAGGCCACTATTCGTAGTACTGGCATTCCTAAATTATAGGTATAGAGAAGATTCTTTTTTGCGTGTGCCGTGAGGGGGTTGAGTAGTATGCCAATCGGTTGTAGCACGACCAGTAGCGATAGCAATTGGGTGAATGGTATCGCCTCAAGATACTGAGGGAAAAATAATTTAAAGATAAAAGGAGCGGCTACTGCATACATGATTGCAATTACACCGGCGACAATGGTGAGGAGTCCCACTTTTGGTATGAGCGTTTTTTGTATTATTCCCATCTCTTGTGTCGCCATCTTGGGGAACGCAAGACGATTCACTATTTTCGTAACTCCGGCGAGACGGAATGGAATCGATTTTGCAAACGTATAAACGGCTACTGGGGCCGGCCCTGCGGTGTGCCACAGGAGCACATTATCTATAGAAGTGGAAAAGCTATTGAATACTGACATCGCTGTCAGATGTTTGCCGTAGGAAATTGCTCCAGGGTCGCTTGCTTTGTTCGGAGGGAGGCGTCGCAATGTCAAATAGAAAAAGAATGCTCGACTCATGCTCCAGCCGATGAGGTAGGCCGTAAGGATGACAAGGAGATTCTTATTAAAATAGAGCGCTGCGATTACAATTACGGCAGAAATAAATTGCGCGCCAACATCATATGAGCTGCTTAAATCAAATCGTTTTTTTCCTTGGAGGTAGTTTATATAGACACCGAGAGTTTCCCAGAAAGGCAAGAAAATACTCGCGATGATGAAAGAAAAACCAAGAACATTATTATCTTTAATTAGGTAGTAGATACCAACAATAATAAGCCCCGTGCTACCAAGGAATCCCCATTTTATCTTTTCCTTTATTCCATGGATGAGTGTTTGATCGCGGCCTTGTGCGACAGAGCGGGCTATCGCAGTATCCATCCCAGAAAGATTGAATATCGCCAGTATGTCAACAATAGAGAGAATGTACTGATAGGCACCGTAGGTTTCTTTGGGAATTAAATTTGCGAAAGCCCACATGGTGGCAAGTGAAATTGTCCAGGAAAAACCTGTTCCAATCCCAAGCCACGACGTCCCCTTGGCGAGGTAGAGCATGTCGGTCTTGGTGTATTTCTCGCTCCATTTAAGGAGGCGGTAGATTCTGCCCTTGAGCTGCGTCATATAAGGAATACTAAGCGGTTAAGGGGCTTTTTCATAGTTTGTAGCCCTTGTAGTATGATTAGAACCACTATGGCACTCGATAAGTTCCTGCGAAGCACTATCTTTCTCGGCCTCTTTGCGGTACCGTTTACGGTCCTCTTTGTGCCGAGCGAGATGTTCTTTCCCTTCATTTCGGGCAAGAACTTCGCATTCCGCATCATTGTCGAGATCATCTTCGCGGCATGGCTCCTCCTTGCGTACCGCGACGCCGCCTATCGGCCAAAAAAAGAGTGGATGCTCTACGCCCTCACCGGGCTCATCGCCATCCTCGCGCTCGCCGACTTTTTCGGCGCGAACCCGTACCGGAGCTTTTGGTCGAACTACGAGCGCATGGAAGGGCTAGTCGGCCACCTCCACCTCTTCGCCTTCTTCGTCGTCATGAGCACGATGCTCGCGGCGGAGCGCCTCTGGGATCGCTTCTTCCACACTTCCCTCGGCGTCTCCGTGCTCGTCGGCATCTACGGCTTGTTCCAGCTGGCGGGGAAGGCTGAGATCCATCAGGGCGGCGTCAGGCTCGACGCGACGCTCGGGAATGCTATCTATCTTGCGGTGTACATGCTCTTTCATATTTTCCTCGCGGCGCTTTTCCTCGCGCGCGAAGGGACATCGAAGGGCGCGCGTTTTGTGTACGGCGCGATTATGCTCCTCGATCTTTTCATCCTCTATCACACGGCGACGCGCGGAGCGATCCTCGGCCTTCTTGGCGGCGCAGTGCTTGCGTCCCTTCTTATTATCGTCCAGCAGCGTGACAACGCCCGCCTTAGGAAATTCGCTGCGCTCGGCATCGTCGCGACGCTCGTTCTCGTCGGCGGGATCTTTGTCGGCAGAAACAGCGAGTTCGTGCGCGAGAGTCCGGTGCTTTCGCGTTTCATCACGCTCCCGCCCTCGATGGTTGAGCTTGCGAAGGGAATCATTTCAGGGGATTGCTCGGCGGAGATGGAAACGACGATACGCTCGCGATGCCTCGTTTGGCGCATGAGCCTCCAAGGTGCCCTGGAGCAGCCGCTTTTGGGATACGGGCAGGAGAATTACATCCAGGTCTTCAATAAGCACTACAATCCTTCAATGTACGCCCAGGAGCCCTGGTTCGACCGCTCGCACAACGTATTCTTCGATTGGCTCATCGCTGGCGGCATCTTCGCGCTCCTTCTCTACCTCTCCCTTTTCAGCATCGCGCTCTACTATCTCTTTAGGAGGGGGAATACCTTCTCAAACATCGAACGGGCCATCCTCACCGGCCTCCTCGCGGGATATTTCTTCCAGAACCTCTCCGTATTCGACAACCTCCTTTCGTACATCCTCTTCTATTCCATCCTCGCCTATGTCGCGTTCCGGGGTGCTACCAAGGGCAGTGAGCCGCTTCTCTTGGCGCGTCCGGGCAATCGATCATTCTTCGCCGTGTATTCCGGACTCGTGGCGGTACTCCTCTTGTTGTCGCTTTATTTTGCCAATCTGAAACCGATCTTCGCTTCGACGACGCTCATTGAGGCGCTGAAGCCCCAAGAAAGTCTCGACAAGAACCTTCAGTTGTTCGAGGACGCCATCGGCTATGGGACGTTCGGAAGCGGCGAGGCGCGCGAGCAGTTATACCAGGGAGCGGTCAGGATTCGCTCCATGAACGTGCCAGCGGAGACCAAGCAGAAGTTCTACGACGTGACGCTGAGGGAGGGTGCTCGCCAGATAGAGGAGAATCCGGGTGACGCACGCTACGAACTTTTCCACGCGTCATTCTTGCGCGCCTACGGTCAGCACGACGAAGCGCTCGCGCACCTAGAGCGAGCCCGAGCGCTCTCGCCAAAGAAGCAGGCAATCCTCTTTGAACTCGGCACGACGCTCATCGCAAAGGGCGACTACCGCGGCGCACTCGAGGTCTTCAAGGAAGCGTACGAGCTCGAGCCGGCGTTCTCGCAAGCACGCCTCCTCTATGCAGTCGCCGCGCTCTATGCCCGCGAGGACAAGGTCGCGAACGAGCACCTCATGGCGCTCTACGGGACGACCTTGCCTGCCGATGACCGAGTGCTCTCCGCGTATATCGCGAGAGGGGAAAACAGCAAAGCCATCACCATCCTCGAAAACCGCCTCGCCACCGATCCGACGAACGTCCAATACCGCATTGCCCTCGCCGAGCTCTATCTGAAGCTCGGTAACCGCACCCGCGCAATCGCGGAGCTCCGCCGCCTTATCGCCGACCATCCCGAATACAAGACGGAAGCGGAAGCGTTCATCGTCCAGATCGAGCGGGGAGAGATTTGACAATAAGTAAGGTTTCTGCTATACTCGGAGGGTGAGTGTGATGAACACTCTCTATAAACACGAATGTCTGCGTAAGGCCCCGCTCCGGCGGGGTTTTGCGTTTTTAGACCTCAACCAATGTGAAGCATTGGGTGTAAGGAAGACTAAAAACGCAAAACAGCCGCAGGCGGCTTCGCATAAAGCCGCCGAGGCGGGCCCGCGAACACTTGGCAGATTTCAAGCGAAAGCGAAGAAATATGCTTAGTGATTCGTGGGTTTGCGTTCTAAATAATTGGTAACGTGCACCGCGCCATCCTTGTTGCTATAGTTTAAAGAGGATCAGGCGATAGCAGTTCTCTTTATTCGCGGTCAGCGGCGACACTCACATTAAGACATTTGTTTTTGGAGCGCGTTCCCGCTGACCACGATTGCAGAGAACTATTCCGTCGCACGGAAAAATATTTTTTGAAATTTTTTCTTCACTCTTCCGTCATGATGATCGTAGCGCGTTACTTCAATCGCTCGGAAAAAAATTTAACGAGCGAGTTATCCACAGCGACACTCGAAAAAGCATTGTGTTTATTTTTCAGTGTACGATAATTAAAACAGGACTTTGTAGCGATTGTTTAAAAAACTTTTTTGCGACGTTCTGTCGCGGAGAAGCGGTCGGCGGTCGCGCAAATTGTTAGCAACTAATTTCGAATACAATGGCAAAGAAAAAGAAAGCAAAGAAGGCGAAGAAGAAGGCAAAGAAGGCGTAACTTCTCGCTTCAGTTCTCCAAAACGGCAAAACTCCCGCTCCCGCGGGAGTTTTGCTTTTTGTGTTACACTATCCCCACCATGGCTTTGTTTGCAAGGCTTTTCGGCGATGACGGCAGCCGTTTCGTCAAGGAAACGGGCCCGATCGTCGCGCATATAAATAAGGAGGAAGGCGCCCTCGCCACGCTCTCCGACGCGGCGCTCAAAGAGAGAACCGCCGATTTCAAGCGCCGTCTCTCGGGCGGCGAAACGCTCGACGCCCTCCTTCCGGAGGCGTTCGCAGTCGTGCGCGAAGCGGCAAAGCGCACGCTTGGTGAGCGGCATTACGATGTGCAGCTCATCGGCGGCATCGCGCTCCATAAGGGGAACATCGCCGAGATGCGCACCGGCGAAGGAAAAACCCTCGTCGCCACGCTCCCGACCTACCTGAACGCCCTCACTGGGAAAGGCGTTCATGTTGTCACCGTGAACGATTACCTTTCTCGCCGCGATGCTGTCTGGATGGGGCAGATCTATTCACTCCTCGGGCTCTCGGTCGGCGTCTTGAATCATGACGCATCCTATCTCTATGATCCATCGCATTCGGAAGGTGACAAAGGGCGCGACGAACTCGGAGCATTCAAGGTGTTCCATGAATTCCTTCGGCCGGTGTCGAAGAAAGAAGCCTACGCGGCTGATATCACTTATGGCACCAACAACGAGTTTGGCTTCGACTATCTGCGCGACAACATCGCCTACAAGGTTGACGACGTGGTGCAGCGCGGTTTTCACTATGCCGTGGTCGACGAGATCGACTCGATCCTCATCGACGAGGCACGTACGCCGCTCATCATCTCGGCTCCTTCGGGCGACTCAGAGGATCTGTATGCCAAGTTCTCAAAGATCGCGGCGAAGCTCGAACGCAATCGGCATTTCACGGTGGATGAAAAGCGCCGCGCGATCGTGCTCACTGACGACGGCATCGAGCAGGCGGAAAAGCTCCTCGGCATCGAGAACATCTACACCGAGCATGGCATCAAGTATGTCCATCATCTTGAGACCGCAGTACGCGCCAAGGCGCTCTTTAATCGCGACAAGGAATATGTGGTGAAGGACGGCGAGGTGGTGATCGTCGACGAGTTTACCGGGCGGCTGCAGCCGGGGCGCCGCTGGTCGGATGGCCTCCATCAGGCGGTTGAGGCGAAAGAGGGTGTGCGGGTGAAAGAGGAATCGCGGACCTTCGCATCCATCACCTTCCAGAATTATTTCCGCATGTACGAGAAACTCTCCGGTATGACCGGCACCGCTGCCACTTCGGCTGAGGAGTTCCGGAAGGTCTATCATCTCACCGTCGTGCCGGTCCCGACCCACCGCCCGTCGGCGCGAATCGACCACAACGACCTTATTTTTCAAAATGAGAAAGGGAAGCTCCGTGCGCTCACTCGTGCCGTGAAGGAACTCCATGCGAAGGGCCAGCCGGTGCTGATCGGCACCGTCTCGATCGAGAAGAACGAAGTAGTGTCGGCGTATTTTTCACGGGAAGGCATTCCGCATGTGGTCCTGAACGCCAAGAACCACGAGCAGGAAGGTGAGATCATCGCCCAGGCGGGGAAGAAAGGCGCAGTCACCATCGCCACCAACATGGCCGGCCGCGGCGTCGACATCAAACTCGGCGGTGTACCGACGGTGAAGGAGATGGCCGATGAGGTGAAGGCGCTCGGTGGGCTGTATGTCATCGGCACCGAACGCCACGAGGCCCGCCGCATCGACAACCAGTTGCGCGGCCGTTCTGGCCGCCAGGGCGATCCCGGCGCGACCCAGTTTTTTGTCTCGCTCGAGGATACGCTCATGCGGGTTTTTGCCTCGGACACCGTGAAGAACATGATGGGCCGCTTCGGCATCCCTGAAGATGAGCCGATCGAGGCAAAGCTCATCTCGCGTGCGCTCGAGAATGCCCAGGAGCGGATCGAAGGGTTCAACTTCGACGCGAGAAAGCACGTCCTCGAATACGACGACGTGTTGAATCAACAGCGAAAGAGCGTTTATGAGCGCCGTCGCAAATTCCTGGAAGGGGACCGCTCGTATATGGAGCGCTTCGTAGCGGAACTCACCGCACAGGACGATGCGGCGCAAAAGAGCATTGAAGCAAAGCGCGCCTTGCTCGGAGAGGCGACGTTTTATGATTTCGTGCGACGGGCCGCCCTCTCAGTCATCGACCTTCTCTGGGTGGACCACCTCGAGGCGATGGAGTACACCCGAAGCTCGGTCAACTTGCGTGCCTATGGCCAGCGCGATCCTCTGATCGAGTACAAGCGCGAAGGGCTTCGGCTCTTCCGCGACATGCAGGCCTCGATGGAAGCACAGCTTCTCTCGCTCATCCGGGGGGTCGGCGCGGGGGCGGAGCGGATTACTCCGGAGCCCGTCCGTCACGATTTAAAAGAGATCAAAGATAATGCGCTCCTTATAGGAAATTCGAAAGCGGCTCGTGCCACTTCTCCCGCCGCCTCAGAGGGTCCGAAGATTGGAAGGAACGACCCATGTCCTTGCGGATCGGGGAAGAAATGGAAGAAGTGCGGCGAACTCAATAGTGAGGAACATCGTACCCGCATAGGTTCCAGGGCTGCTTAGACTACGGCGCAAAAACAGCTATAATCAGTAGATATGGTTGCCAAAATGATACATGCGTTCGATCGTCTTGAGGATAAAGTGCGCGGCCACCTCTCGCATTTTCCGATAACATACGCTTTCATTGCGGGCGTCGGCATCGTCCTTTTCTGGCGGGGTGTCTGGCATACCGCCGATCTTTTTGCATTCATGACAGGTCCTGTGTCGCTTCTTCTCTCGCTTGCCATCCTTCTTCTTACCGGTCTTTTCGTATCGTTTTTCGTAGGTGACACGATTATCATTGCCGGGATCAAGCGTCAGAAGAAGCTCGCAGAGCGTACCGAGCTCGAGATCGAAACCGAAAAGGAAGAGCTCGACGAGGTGCGCACGCTGGTGCGCAAGATGGGGCGCGACATCGAAGAAATAAAGAGTCTCATTACGAAGCAATAACCAATGGGAATTTTCCTAAAGTGGCTGATAGGGAGCATCGCGCTCTTTGTCGCGCCCTATCTTATCCCGGGCATCACGGTCGCTAATTTTTATACGGCCCTCATCGCCTCGTTCGTCCTCGGAATCTTGAACGTCACCATACGGCCGCTCCTCATCCTCCTCACGCTCCCCGTGAACTTGCTCACCTTCGGTCTCTTTAGGCTTGTTGTGAATGCCGTTATTTTTTGGTTCCTCTCGACTATCGTCAAAGGGCTCCATATAGAAGGTTTCGTTGCGGCGTTCCTCGGCGCCCTCTTTGTCGCAGTGGTGCTCTTCGTCGCAGACAAGCTTTTTGGCCGCGAGGAGTAATTTTCCATCGTAGATGCTCGAATCAGGATTCGAATCACTCATTCTCTTTTTTGGCGAGAACAGCCTTCTTGCCTATGTGGCGCTTTTTTTCGCCATGGTCATCGAAGGGGAGACCTTCCTCATCGTCGCTGGCGTGCTTTCGCATCTCGGCGCGCTCAGCCTTCCGCTTGTGCTTATCATTGCTTACGTAGGCGTGATGCTCGGCGACCTTCTGTGGTATGGGGTAGGCGTTCTTCTCCGACATCATCGTGGCCCGCTGTTCGTTCGAAATCTGGTGGAGCGAGGCGAGTCGTTGGTACGCCGTATATTTCCTCAGTTCATGGAGCGCCCCGGCACGACGCTCCTTATCGCTAAATTTGTCTATGGAACGAATCACGCTACCCTTATCCTTGCGGGGGTGATGCGGTTACCGCTTTCGCTTTTCATACGTATCCAGCTCCTCATTTCCTTAGTATGGGTGGGCGTATTCGCGGCAGTAGGCTATTTGTTTGGCTATGTTGCGATCCAGATGACTCGTCAAGTGAGCGTATTTCTCCTCATTATCCTCCTCCTTATCGTTGGATTGATCGCGCTGCAGCGCTTCTTATCTGTCTATTACGAACACAGAAAAGAGAAGCGCTGACCTTCTGTCGCTTGGAGTTTCGGCGATTTTGCTATTTAATAACTGCCTATGGCGTTTGTCGATGAAATACGGGTTTTCATAGAAGCGGGCCGCGGCGGCGACGGGGTCGTCCGTTTTCGGCATATCAAGGGAAAGGATAAGGCCGGTCCTTCCGGCGGCGACGGCGGGCGTGGTGGGAATGTCTATGTAGTAGGAAGCCGCTCTCATCATTCCCTTTCGCACTACAAGCATGTGAAGAAGCTCGCCGCCGAGAAGGGCGGGAATGGGATGCGCGACAGCCTCCACGGGAAGAACGGCAAAGATCTTATCCTTTCGGTGCCAGTCGGGGCAGTACTTCGTAATCTCTCCACCAGAGAAGAGCTCTCTATAGAAGAGGAAGGGAATCCGGTCCTCATCCTTAAAGGAGGAAGCGGAGGCTACGGTAACGAGCACTTCAAAAGCTCGGTAAACCGCACGCCGCGTGAATCGACACCCGGCAAGCCGGGCGAGGAAGCAAATTTTTTCATTGAACTTAGGCTATTCGCCGATATCGGGCTTATCGGTCTTCCGAATGCGGGGAAGACAAGCTTTTTGAACTCGCTTACGGAAGCGAGGGGGGCAGTAGGCGATTATCCGTTCACCACGCTCGAGCCGAACCTCGGCGATCTGTATGGATATATCGTCGCTGACATTCCCGGCCTCATTGAGGGCGCGAGCGAGGGGAAAGGCCTCGGCCACAAATTCCTCCGCCATATCAAGCGCACGAGACTCCTTGCCCACCTCGTCTCGCTCGAGAGCAGCGCGTCAGTCACCGCGTATAAGACAGTACGCAAAGAGCTTGCTCGCTATGATAAGGAGCTTGCGGCGAAGGAAGAAGTGGTGATTCTCACCAAAAGCGATACGGTCGACCCTAAGGTCCTCGCTCGCGAGATAAAAAAGATGGAAAAGATCGTTCCTAAGGTCTATACGCTTTCTCTATATGACGACAAGGCGCTGAAGGCGGTAAAGGATAACCTGGTGAAGGCGTTGAAGGCCCGCTAACCTACTTTTTTTGACTCGATTTTTCAAATAGGCTACCATTTGTCCTATCGTGACTTCCTACACTCCTACTATCGGGCTTGAGGTCCATGCCGAACTCAAGACCTCGACCAAGATGTTCTGTGCTTGCAAGAACGATCCTGACGAGCGTCGTCCCAATGTGAACATCTGCCCTATTTGCATGGCGCATCCGGGTACCTTGCCGGTCGTGAACGAAGCGGCGGTCCGCCACGTCGTCCGAATCGGCTGCGCGGTGGGCGGTGCGATCGCTGATTTCACAGAGTTCGACCGCAAGAACTATTTCTACCCCGATATCCCAAAGGGGTATCAGATAAGCCAATACAAGTATCCGCTCGTCTCAGGTGGCATGCTTTCGAACATCGCGCTTACGCGAGTGCATCTTGAGGAAGATACCGCGCGTTCGACGCACGACAAGGGTGATCATTCGCTCGTCGATTTCAACCGCGCCGGCGTGCCGCTCATGGAGCTCGTGACGGAGCCGGTGGTGAAGAGCGCAGAAGAAGCGAGTGCATTTGCGAAAGAGCTTCAATTGCTGCTTCGTACGCTCGGCGCTTCGGACGCGAACATGGAAAAAGGCGAGATGCGCGTGGAGGTGAACATCTCGGTAGGGAAGGGGAAAGCGCGCGGGATCAAGGTGGAGATAAAAAATCTCAACTCGTTCCGTTCTGTGGAGCGCTCCATTGCGTACGAAATAAAGCGACAGATCGATGCGCTCGAGCGAGGAGAGACGATATGGCAAGAAACGAGAGGATGGGATGAAAAGAAGGAAATAACGTTTGCTCAGCGCGAAAAGGAAAGTTCGCATGACTATCGATATTTTCCAGATCCCGACCTTCCGAAACTGAAACTCACTGAACTTCCGTTTGTTAACGAAAAGCTTCCTGAGCTTCCGTGGGAGCGACGTGCGCGATATCGCGCATTTGCGGTTGCCGATGAGCAAATTTCATTACTCGTGACCAACGCGCAACTCGGAACACTCTTTGATACGGTGGTGCAAGGTAGTAGTGAGTTCATGAGCGCGGGGACCGCTCCGAAAATTTTAGCGAACTACATTTGCACGGATATTGCCGGCCTCATTGAAAAGAATGGTGAAGAGGGTTTGCAACATGTTCGATCCGATGGGCTTGCCGCAATGATCACTCATCTTCTCTCTGATGAACTTTCATCACGGGGCGCGAAGGACGCGCTCGCGGAAGTATATGCACATGGTGGAGACCTAAAGGAAATCTTAAAGAAGTATTTACAAAAAAGCGACAAAGATGAATTGAAAAAGATCGTCGAAAAGATCATCAAAGAGAACGAAAAAGTGGTCGCGGAGTACCGTGCGGGGAAAGGCGCTTCGCTCAAGTTTTTGGTAGGACAGGGGATGAAGGAGAGCAAGGGGTCGGCCAATCCTCAGCTCCTCGAAGGTATCCTCAAGGAAGTTTTAGGTTAAAAAGGTTTCGTGAAACAAGGAAAGACGTGAGATACGCGCTTTAGGAGTTTAGAGAATCTCGGATAGACGATTTACCCCTATATTTCTAGGGGTATTTTTAAAGTAGATACAATTGAACGCTCTTTTCCTTATCTGATGGATCGATTTACGATGCTCTTGGATAAATAAGCTTCTCTTATATAGCTTCCGTGCCTATTCTTTTTAAAGACGAACTTTTGGGAGTCGTATGGAAAGGAAATGCGGTAGGTATAAGAATTTTTTCCATAAAAAATTTCTGTTTTCGGTTTCACTCCGAAACATCTCGGATTGCCGAGTTGTCCACATTTTTCAACGTATTTTTTCGATTTCTCGGAAAAATAATGGGGTATAATTTATGTATAAATGGTTGCTGAAGACCTTTACTTTAACGGAGATAAATTCATCTCCGCTCGAAGTGCCGCACAGCGTACGAAATATTCCTCCGATTACATCGGCCAGCTCTGCCGTGCTGGTAAGCTCACGGCGAAACGGGTAGGACGCGCGTGGTATGTCAAAGAGGACTCGCTGTTTGACCATCTCGATAAGAACGGGGCCACTTCAAAGAATCATAGTTTCAGGCGCGAACGCAAGCCCGATACGTTTTACTCTCCCGAAATCGCCGAAGCGGTGATCAAGAGCAAGGTTGATGAGCTCGTGAAAAAAGAGCTCAAGTCGATCGCGCGCCCGATCGAAGTAGTGCCAGCCGTCTCCATCCCTGCGCTTAAGAGCGAAGTGAAGCATGAGCTTAGGGAAGAGCGTGCACCATTTGCAAAAATACGCTCCGCCACGCCCGGCGGGTTTTCATTCAAGGCGATAGAAAAGGCGAATGAACTTACGACACCGATCATCGCATCGCCGGCGCTTCGTGAGGCGAAGCAGCAACTGCCGGTCGTACTTTCGTCGGCGCACGCCGTCTCGCCGTATCTTTCAAAGTTCGCGTCAGCGGCGTTCTCCATCGCACTCGTTTTCGCGAGTTACCAATTTGCTTCGGGTGGAGGACTTTCTACTGCGCGCGAGATAATCGCAAAGTTCGCCGTTCCCTCAAGTGGCGCAATTGCGACCATGGCGGCGCCGGAGCAGCTTGCGCTCTCGTTCGGTTCGGTTTCGGATTCGATCGGAGAATCGTTCCTTTCGCTCGTCCGCGGTGCGGGAAATAAACTTTCGGATCTCCTGTTCGGTGACATCGAATACTCAATCGTCGTCACTGCCCCAGCACAAGAAAACACTACATTGCTTATCGACGAGATCGAAAAACTAAAAGAGTCGCTCGCCACGCTGCAACTCAACAGCATCGGCGTTTCCTACGGCACCGAGCGGGTCATCGAGCGCATCGTGAATACACCTGCTTCCGGCGTGAGTACGGCCGATCTTGAGGTCCTCTCGAACGCGCTGAAGAGCGAAATTTACCGCGTTTCGTCGGTCGCCGCCTCGAGCAATAGCGCGACCTATGCCGCAGTCGCCCTCACCAATCGCATCGATCGGCTCTTCAACGTCGCCATCTCGAGCGCGACGATCACCGGCTCGTCGTTCAGTGGTTCGTCGGTTGCCACGGAATCGCTCACGGTCTCGGGGACCGCTTCCACCGCTAATCTCGTGATTTCGAGCGCGGCCGGGGTCGGCGATCGCTGTCTTGAGGTCGACGAAGACGGTCTTGTTTCTGCGACAGTAGCAGCATGCGGTACCGGTTCGGGAAGTGGCGACACTAACTTTGTCTACAGTCCGAATCCTGGTGATGTTTCCTTTGGCCGCGTGTCCCTTTCCACCACCACGAACCAGGTAGTCATCGGCGCGACTGCCACAACGTCGCTCGCGAAGCTCGAAGTTATCGGTAATGAATATGTGAGCGGCAGTCTCGGCATTGGCACCACGTCGCCCTTTACGAAATTCGGCGTTGCGGGTGATGCGTATGTAGGCGGCAATCTAACGGCGACCGGCACGCTTTCGGTCGCTGGTGCCACGACGTTTAGCTCGACACTCAACGTTACTAGTCTCGCGACGCTCTCGGGCGGCATTCTTGCGAACAACGCATCATCGACGATCACGCAGCTCACTATGACTGATGCAACGTCTACGAATGCGACTTCCACCTCCTTCTTCGCAACGACAGCATCATCGACGAATCTTTTTGCGACCACCTTCCAGGTCGGCAATGCAGCAGTGACCGGTACCCTCAACGTCGCCGGCCTCGCCACCCTCGCCAACCTCCTCACCACTAGCTCTTCTACGCTTCAGAACTTCACGTTCCAGAACGCCACCGGCACGAACGCGACAACAACGTCCTCCTTCGCCTCCATCGCCTCCTCCACCAATCTCTTCGCAACATCACTTCAGGCCGGCAACACCACGCTCGGCGGTACCCTCGCGGTCGCTGGCGCCTCAACGCTCTCATCAACGCTCAACGTATCGGGACTCGCCACGCTCTCGGGCGGCATTCTCGTAAATAACGCGACTTCCACCATCACCAACCTAACGACAGTGAATGCGACGTCGACCAATGCTACGACCACGAACCTCGCCGTCTCTGGTGCTTCGTCGCTTAGCATTCTCGCCGTCTCTGGCGCCTCAACGCTCTCCTCGACGCTCAACGTCACGGGGTTGGCTACGCTCTCGGGCGGCATTCTTGCGAACAACGCCACCTCCACGATTACGAATCTCGTGACCGTAAACTCCACAAGCACCAACGCCACCTCGACCGCTTTCTTCGCCACCACTGCCTCATCGACCAACCTCTTCACTACAAACCTGCAAGCAGGCAACACGACAGTAGGTGGCACGCTCGCGGTCGCAGGCGCTACCACGCTCTCCTCGACGCTCAACGTCACGGGTCTCGCGACGTTCTCCAATGCTTCATCGTCGCAATTCACGACCACCGGAAACACCTATCTCGCGACGAGCGGCGGCAACGTAGGCATCGGTACGACCTCGCCCTATGCACGGCTTAGCGTGGCAGGAGAAATAGTGGCAGGGCTCTATACCGCAACTACTACTGGGTTTCGGGGGCCGGACGGAAGCGTTGGAACCCCAGCATTTTCATTCGGTAATGATACGAACACGGGAATTTATTTAAGCAACACGGACGAAATCTCCTTAACGGGAGGGGGGGTGCAACAATTAACTATCGGTACCACCTTTACTACGGTCAATAACTTTTTACGGGTACTTTCCGGAACTGCTAACGGTCCGATTATACAAAGTACAGCCTCAGGAGGTCCGGGATTCTTCTTTACTACTAATACCGTAGGGATTTCTGCAAACGGTGTTGAGGTGGCGCGTTTCAATACCACAGGCCTCGGCATCGGCACTACTACCCCGGGTCAAAAACTCTCGGTACAGGGCAATACGAACATCTCCGGTGATCTTTTTGCGGCGAATGTGAGCGCAACCGGCACGCTCAACGTCACCGGCCTCTCCACCTTGGGTCAGATCCTCGCGAACTCGGCATCGTCCACCATCACCAACCTAACGACGACGATGAGTACTTCGACACAGGCGACTTCCACTTCTTTCTTCGCCACGACAGCATCATCGACCAACCTCTCCGCCACCAACTTCCAGGCAGGGAATACCACCCTCGGTGGCACCCTCGCCGTTGCCGGCGCGACGACGCTCAGCTCAACGCTCAACGTTACGGGACTTGCGACGTTTGCCAATGCAACATCATCCCAGCTCACTACGACAGGAAACACCTATCTCGCGACGGCGGGTGGAAATGTTGGCATTGGTACTACGTCACCCGGGGGAGTATTTCATGTTCGATTAGGCGCAAGTTCAAATATTATTTTTGGTACTGATGCGGGTGAATCAAGAATATTTTCTACGAACGACGCTCAGAGTGCTTTTACTCCACTCAAATTTGAAGCATCAGAGTTTAACTTTTTAACGGGCAACGTCGGCATCGGCACCACGACGCCGGGCCAGAAACTTTCGGTGGCAGGGGACATTCTCGGTAACCACATCATCGGCGCCTATTTCACCGGCACCTCGACGGCGACTTCGACACTCGCTGGATTTTTGAACGTTACTGGAACAAATTCGACATCTACGTTTGCGGGGAATCTCGCGGCCGGTACTACCACTCTTACTAATCTTGCAGTTACGAACACAAGCACATCGACGTTCGCCGGGGGGCTTGCAGTCGCCGGTAGCGGTCTCGTCTATCAGCATTCGAGTGGCAATGTCGGCGTTGGGGTACTGAGCCCTTCATACCGACTTGACGTTGGCGGCACCGGAAGATTTTCGAATACACTCACTATCGCCACCATAACTTCTTGTAACGGTACGCAAGCGCTCCAGACAAACGGCTCGGGCGATATTTCTTGCGGGAACGTCGCTGCGGGTGGTATCTCGAGCGCCGGCGGTTGGACCACCGATAACATCGGGACCGTAACGCTCTCGACAACGACCGACCGTGTCGGGATTGGCGCCACCACGTCGCCGTATGCCAAGCTTTCGGTGCTTTCGGGCAGCGCTGCCACCACGACGCTCGCGCTTGTCCCGGCAAGCAGTCAGACAGCGAACATCATCGATATCTACAATACGAATGGAACGCTTACTTCAATTCTCTCAGCTTCCGGTTTCCTTGGTTTAGGCACTACTTCGCCGTCGCAGCGCCTGTCAGTCCAAGGAAACGCTCTCTTCTCCGGCGACATCACATCGGTCGCCAATATTACTGCGACCGGCACCCTCGCTGTTGCGGGGGCGACAACACTTAGCTCAACGCTCAACGTCACCGGCGCCGCTACCTTCAGCTCGACGGTAGGCGTGACCGGCCTTGCTACGTTCTCTGGCGGCGCCTCCACCACCTTAGCCTCCGTCTACAACACCCTCTACGTCGGCGGCTCGGCCACCTCCACCATTCAAGGCAACACCACCGGCACCTCGACGCTCAAAGGATTCCTTACTGTTGAAGGCACCA
>Ga0196964_10000044_pt1 | contig 120849 bp, 121 predicted proteins | sample S1_10metaG_FD_148615 | JGI IMG/M metagenome (GOLD analysis project Ga0196964, IMG submission 148615) | Soil microbial communities from Anza Borrego desert, Southern California, United States - S1_10 | ecosystem: Environmental > Terrestrial > Soil > Desert | place: USA: California | collected...
GCGGACGCGCTGGTCGCCCAGGGCGTCAATGGCGGCGTGATCTCGCTGGACGGCAAGGGCGAGACCCAGCTGGCCCGCCCGACCGCCGACGGCGTTCGCGAGCCTCTGAACCGCCGCGCCACCATCGGCATCAACTTCTAGGACGGTTCGTCCGGGCGCTGCACGAAGCGCCCGGACAGCCTCCCGGAAGGCCGAATGGCCTGAAACTGCAGCACCGCCGGTCCCTCACGGGGCCGGCGGTCTTGTTTTGTCCGGCCGATGGGTGAACCATTCGCCGCCGGCTCCTTCCCCGGACGCAACGCCGCTCCCGAGGTCCTGATGTTCCGTCGACCGCTTCTCGGCCTCGTCGTTCTCGGCCTCGCCGCATGCTCGCCGGGCGAGCCCGCGGCGGAGGCCCCGGCCGCCGCGCGGCCCGGAGACAGCGGCCGGCGCGAGACGGCGGTCTTCGCCGGCGGATGCTTCTGGTCTGTCGAGGCCAATTTCGAGGCCGTTCCCGGCGTGGTGGCGGCGGTGTCGGGCTTCGCCGGCGGATCGGTCGCCAACCCCACCTATGATCAGGTCGTGCGGGGTGGGACGGGCCATCTGGAGGCGGTGCAGGTGACATTCGATCCTGCCCGCATCAGCTATCGCCAACTGGTCGACCGGTTCTGGCTGACGATCGATCCGACCGATCCAGACGGGCAGTTCTGCGATCAGGGGCCGTCCTACGCGACGGCGGTCTTCGCCAGCCGGGCCCAGAAGCCGGCCGCGGAGGCTTCACGCAGGGCCGCGGCGACCCGCCTCGGAGCGGCGCGGTTCGTCACGCCGGTCCGCGACGCCGTCCGGTTCTGGCCGGCCGACGCGTATCATCAGGATTTCGCTCGCCTGAATCCGGTCCGCTACGGCGGCTACAACCGATTCTGCCGGCGCGGCGAGCGCCTTCGGGCGGTCTGGGGCGACGCGGCGGCGTAGCAGTCAAAGACGCCGGCGCGGCCAACCCATCCACAGGCAATCCACCCACAGCAGTGTGTCTCCCGCGCCACCTGCCCTGACTGTCATATCACTGTCACACGAATGTCGTCCCACTTTCCGACGGGGCCCGTAGAGGGAGCGGGATTTCAACCGGCCGCCGGCTGGTCAGTGGGCGTTCGCGCCCTTCTTCATCGGGGATAGATGACAATGACGAACCGCAAACGCGTGTTCTGGGCGACGACCGCCCTGGCCACGACCATGCTGGCCGCGAGCGCCGTCTACGCGCAGGAAACCACCGGCGCGGTTCGCGGCCATGTTCTGGACGCCAACGGATCGGCCGCGACGGCGACCGTGACCATCGTTCACGAGCCGACCGGCACCAGCGTCACGACCGTCACCGACGCCAACGGCTTCTACAGCGCCCGCGGCCTTCGCGTCGGCGGCCCGTACACCGTCACCGCGACCGGCGCGAGCGGCCAGGGCGCGCGCCAGCTGTCGGCCATCGGCGTGGGCGATCCCGCCAACGGCGACGTGGTGCTCTACGGTGAGGACACCTCGAACGTCGAGGACGTCGTCGTCGTCGCCGCCCGCCGCTTCGCCAACGATTTCGGCGCCGGCTCGGCCTCGAACTACGGCGCCGACACCATCCAGTCTCTGCCGTCGATCAGCCGCGATCTCAAAGATGTCGCCCGTATCGACCCGTTCGCCACCATCGACCCTTCGAACGAAGACGCCCTGTCCTTCGGCGGCGTAAACACCCGCCTGAACCAGCTGACCGTAGACGGCATCCGCCAGAACGATGAATTCGGCCTGAACGGCAATGGCTATCCGACCCAGCGCTCGCCCATCTCGCTGGACGCGGTCGAGGCTGTGAACGTTTCAGCGGCTCCGTTCAGCGTCATCAACAACGGCTTCATCGGCGGCGCGATCAACGCCGTGACCAAGTCGGGCGGTAACACCTTCTTTGGTTCGGCCTTCTACGAGAAGAGCGACGACAGCCTGCTGGGCGACCGGTACTACGGCTACGACCAGACCACTGGTCCGGCCGGCAACCGCAACCCCTACTACGGCCACCACCGGGTCCTGCCGTACAACCGTGTATTCGACGAGAAAACCTGGGGCGTGACGCTCGGCGGTCCGATCATCGAAGACACCCTGTTCTTCTTCCTGTCTTACGAGAAGTTCGAGTCGGAGTTCTCGCTGAACGAAGGCCCGGAGGACGCCGGATTCAGCAACCCGATCCCCCGCATCACCACCACCGCCGTCGACAATTTCCGCGCCGCGGCCCAAGCGCGCTACGGCTATGATACCGGTTCGTACGTCAGCGTCGCTCCGCCGGTCGAAGACGAGAAATTCCTCGCCAAGGTCGACTGGAACATCAACAGCGATCACCGTTTGGCCCTGACCTTCCAGGAGACGATCGGCAACTCCTTCAACGGCTCGACCTCGTCCGCCTTCATCAACGGCGGGTCGACCAGCCAGCCGCGCCTCGCACTGGAATCCAGCCAGTATCTGAAGGACGAGCGCCTCACGACCTGGAACGCCCAGCTGAACTCGCAGTGGACGGACGCCTTCTCGACCGAACTGCGCTTCGGCTACAAGGAAACCGAGACCACCCAGCTCCCGGTCGGCGGCCTGTCCGTCGGTCAGGTCACCGTGACGGTCGCGGACCTGCCCGGCGTCGAGCCCGGCTCCGGCTCGCCGCAGATCCAGTTCGGCGCGGACAACTTCCGCCACGACAACTATCTGTACAGCGAGAACACCAACGCCGAACTGATCGGCCGCTACAACTGGGGTTCGCACGACATCCTGTTCGGCCTGCGGACCGAGAAGCGCGACTTCACCAACGTCTTCGTTTCGCAGTCGCTGGGCCAGTGGACCTTCTCGAGCTTCGCCAACTTCCAGGCGGGCACGGCGTCAGGTCTCATCATTCGCGGCGCGGTTGATCCGAACGGCGGTACGGTCCCGGCCGAATTCGGCACGGCTCGCGACGGCGCCGTGGTGTTCGGCTACGATCTGCATTCGCTCTATGCCGAAGACACCTGGCAGGTGACGGACGATCTGCGGCTCTCCTACGGCCTGCGCTACGATTGGTTCGGGATGGACGATCGTCCGACCCTGAACGCCGGCTTCGCCACCCGCAACGGGTTCGACAACACCTCGAACCTGGACGGCCGCGACCTGTTCATGCCGCGCTTCGGCTTCAACTGGACGCCGGGTGACTGGACGGTCTCGGGCGGCATCGGTCGCTTCTCGGCGATCGGCACCAACGTCCAGATCGGCAACCCCTTCGGCAACGACGGCGCCCGCATCACCAACGCTGTCTGCACCGGCCCGCTGACCGGGATCACTGACCTGTCTGTCGTTCCCGCCGGCGCGAACTGCACCTTCACCCCGGGCAACGGCAGCGTGGTCGCCCTGGATCCGAATTTCGAAATCCCCAGCGCGTGGAAGTACAACCTGACGGTCGCCCGGGACTTCCATCTGCCGCTGATCGAGGACTTCCGCCTCCAAGCCGACGTCCTGTACAACGACTTTGAGAACGCCCTCTACTACACCGACCTCCTGGCCACCCAGATCGGCACGGCCCCCGACGGCCGTCCGGTCTATTCGCACCCGGCCGGTCCAGTGGTCTTCGACCTCCTGCTGACCAACCTCGAGGAGGGCGGCCATTCGTTCTCCACTGCCTTCACTGCTCAGAAGGACTGGATCGAGGGGCCGTTCCGCGGTCTGGATGTCCGTGCGACCTACACGTACACGGAAGCCGAAGACGGCAACCCGATGACCAGCTCGCAGCCGGACTCGTCGTACGTTCGCTTCGCCTCGACCGACCACAACAACCCGGTTCTGGCGACCTCGGACTACGAGATCCGTCACCGCTTCTCGGTCAACGCCCACTGGGCCCGCGACCTGTTCGGCGACAATGAGACCTCGGTGAACCTGTTCGTTCAGCGCCGCTCGGGCCTGCCCTACTCGTTCGTCTTCCACAACAGCCGCTCGGGCAACTACGACAACGACTTCGGCAACGCCGTGCCGCAGTCCTACTCGGGCGCGCTCGGCACCTCGAACCACCTGTTCTACGTGCCGCAGGTCGACCCCGCGACCGGTCTGGTCACTACGACCAGCGATCCGCGGATCACCTACACCGGCATCAACATGGCGGACTTCAACGCCTTCCTGCAGAACACGGGCCTGATCAAATACGCCGGCTCCGTCGCTCCCCGGAACGCGTTCCGCTCGGCCGCCGTCACCACTGCGGACATTCGTTTGTCCCAGGAAGTATCGGTGCCGTTTGTCCCGACCGGCAAGATCAAGCTGTATATGGATATCGAGAACTTCGGTAACCTGATCAACGACCGCTGGGGCGCGGTCGAGCAGTATCCGTTCTACCGCGGCGTCGGCACGGTGGTCCTGAACTGCCGGACTCCGGGCGGTGCGGCGACCTCGTGCGCCACCCCGGGCGCGGTCTTCAACTACTCGCAGCTGCAGACCCCGAACCTGGCCCTCGGCGCCCAGCCGGACGCCTCGCTGGCCGGCGAAGCCCGCCGTCCCAGCAGCCAGCTGCCTGCCTCCACCTGGCAGATCAAGCTGGGCGCCCGCTTCGAGTTCTAGGACCCAACCAGGCGCTACAGACGACAGGGGGCGGTCCGGAGACGGGCCGCCTCTTTTCGTTATGGCCGGCTCCGCCGCCTTGCGTTGAAGTTCGGGCCATCAGGGCCTATCTGGCGCGGTCCGCCCGTCGCCTGAGGATTCCGCCGCCCATGACCGTCCCCATCCCCGCCGAATGGGCGCCGCACCGCGCCATGTGGGTCGGCTGGCCCAGCCACGGCGAGCTGTGGGAGGAAAACCTCGAGCCGGCCCGGGCCGAGGTCGAGGCGCTGGTGCGCGCCCTGGCGGGGCCCGGACGCGAACGGGTCAAGCTGCTGGTCGGCAAGACCGAGGCGCTGGACGGCGCCCGGGCCCGCTTCAGCGGCGTCGACAACGTCGAGGTCGTGGACGGCCGTTTCGGCGACATCTGGCTGCGCGACACGGGTCCGATCTTCGGCGAGGGCTCCACCCGCGCCGCCGCTTTCCGCTTCAACGGCTGGGGCGGCAAGTACGAGCTGGAGCACGACGACACCGTCGCCACCCAGATCGGTCAGGCGTCCGGCGCGGACCTGACCCGGCACGACTTCGTCCTCGAAGGCGGGGCGCTGGATCACGACGGGCAGGGCACGATCCTGACGACCCGCCAGTGCCTGCTGAACCCGAACCGCAACACCGGCTGGACCGAGGCGGCGGCCGAAGCCGCGCTCGCCGCCTCCCTCGGTGCGCGCAAGGTGCTGTGGCTGGGCGACGGCCTGCTCAACGACCATACCGACGGCCACGTAGACAACCTCGCCCGCTTCGTCGCCCCCGGCATCGTGGCCTGCCCCGTCGCCTGGGGGCGGGGCGATCCGAACGACGAGGTCTACGCAGAGGTGGCGCGCACTCTCTCGCAGATGACCGATGCCGGCGGCCGGTCAATTCGCATCCTGCCGCTGCCCTCGCCGGGCTTCGTCGGCGGCCAGGACGAGAGGCCGATCCCCGCCAGCCATATGAATTTCCTCATCGCCAACGGCGCGGTCATCGTGCCTGCGTACGGCGACGCCCGCGCCGCCGATCTGGTCTGCCAGGGACTGAAGACTGTCTTCCCGGACCGTGAGATCATCGCCCTACCGTCCCTCGCCATCCTCTCCGGCGGCGGATCCTTCCACTGCATCTCCCAGCAGGAGCCCGCCTGATGGCCCGCCAACAGTCGAGAACGATCTCCGTCGCCGCCCTCCAGACCTCCTATGGCGAGGACCTGCAGGCCAATATCGACAAGACCATCGCCCTGATCCGGGACGCGGCGGGCCGGGGCGCCCAGGTCATCCTGCCGTCGGAGCTGTTCCAGGGCCCGTACTTCTGCGTCAGCCAGGAGGAGCGCTGGTTCGCGACCGCCCATCCGTGGCGCGAGCACCCCTGCGTCACGGCTCTGCAGCCCGTCGCGGCCGAACTGGGCGTGGCCATCCCGGTGTCGATCTTCGAGCGCGAGGGCCCGCACTATTTCAACTCGATGGTCATGCTGGACGCCGACGGCTCGGCGCTGGGCGTCTACCGCAAGAGCCATATCCCCGACGGCCCCGGCTATCAGGAGAAATACTATTTCCGCCCGGGCGACACCGGCTTCAAGGTCTGGAACACCCGCCACGGTCGCATCGGCGTCGGCATCTGCTGGGACCAGTGGTACCCGGAGACCGCCCGCGCCATGATGCTGCAGGGCGCCGAAGTGCTGATGTATCCGACCGCCATCGGCTCCGAGCCGCATGACAAGGAGCTGGACACCGCCGACCCGTGGCGCCGCGCCATGCAGGGCCACGCCGTGTCGAACGTGGTGCCGGTCGTCGGCTCCAACCGCACCGGGGCGGAGTACGCCACCGAGGTCGGACAGGTCTTCTACGGCTCATCCTTCATCGCCGACCATCGCGGCGATCTGGTCGAGAGCCTCGGCCGCGACGAGGAGGGGGCGCTGGTTCACACCTTCGACCTCGACTATATCGACCGCCACCGCGCCGCCTGGGGCTTCTTCCGCGACCGCCGCACCGACCTCTACGGCTCGCTGGTCAGTCCGCGGCCGGCCTGAGTTCCAGCGCCCGCCGCTCGGCGGCGCAGGACGGGTTGGTCAGGCCCTCCGCCCGCGCGGCGGCGACTTCGGCGCGGGCCGCCTCCAGATCGGCCTGGAAGTCCGCCGTGTCATGAGCGGCGACATAGACCCGCCTTCCGACCCTGACGCCGGCCTCGACGTCGGGCAGCCAGTTCATCCGGCAGATGGCGCGGCTGTGCCCGATCTCGAAGCCCCGGGCCCGCGCGGCCTCGGCCCGGTCCGGGGCCAGTTGGGCGAACATTTCACCATAGACCTTACCGGCGACCGCCCCCCTCGCGGGCCAGGAGGGGGTGTCCCGCGTGGCGGCGTCGATCCTCTGGCAGGGCTGGAGGTCGCGATCGACGGCGATCGGCCGGCGACGGGGATGAAGCTCGGCCAGTCGTCGGCTCACCGCGTCGGAATCGGCGAGCAGCCGGGTCATCAGCCGCGTCAGGGCGGGCCGCGGCCTCGCCGCCAGCCTCGTTTCGAGGACGCAGTCGAAATGCTGCGCGGCCTCGGGCGGTCGCAGCTCGGCGTCGGCGATCGCCAGCCACCAGCGGTCGGACCCGGGGGTGTTCGGATGAAGGTCGCCCGGCCACAGAGTGGGCGAGGGCGGTGGCGGCGCAAAGCCTCGGGCGATGGCGTCGGCGGCGGCGGCGTCGAGATACCCGCGCGCGAGAGGAGGGGGCGAGGATCCCCCCGCCGAAGCGCAGGCGGCCATCAGGCTACAGGCCGCCAGGGCGGCCGCCGGTCTCACCGTCCCGTGGTCCAGTCCAGCTGTACGTCGGTCGGCCCGCCGTCGATTCTCTCGGCGATGACCTGCAGCAGCTGGCCGCGGCCGTCCACGCCGTCCCCGGCGGAATAGGCCTGGGCGTCCCCGCGGTTCATCGAATTGATCGGCTTCAGCCCGGCCGCTTCGGCGCGCTGCCGGTAAAAGGCGATGACGGCCTCCGGTTCGGCGTCGGTGGTGAAACGGACAATGCCGCCCGGTCCCTCGGGCCCCTGCGCCAGGGTGGCGGGCGTCTTGATCTCGGCGCCCGGATAGATGACGGCGAAGGCCGGAGCGCCGGCGGCGGCGGGCACGGCGGCCGCGGCTCCGGCCGGGGGCGCCAGTCGTGCTTCGGCCGGGGCGTCGGCGGCCGAAGCGACCGCCTCGACGGCGGCGTCGCCGGCGGCGGGCGCGTCTCCGGCGGGCTCCCGCTCGCTACACCCGGCCAGCACCATGGCCGCCACGACGGTGGTGGCCGCAAGACTGCGCTTCATCCCTTGGTCGTCCTTGAAAAAGACTGTGTTGTTGGCTTCACCGTGGCCCATGGCTGCGGCGGCCGCAAGGCGGGTTCGCGCCGCAGGCATGGCACGGATTACGCGATGTTCAGCCTGTCGCCGCGTCGGCTTCGTCGCCCACGCCTGGCTTGCCTTCCACGGGATCGCCGGCGGGGCCGGTGAAGTCGTTGCCCGTATTGTTGATCGGCTCGTCCGCATTGGTTCCGGCGGGAGAGCGGGGCGCCGCCGAGCGCATCCCTTCGCTGGCCAGACTCTCATTGATGCGGTCCTGATCGGGGTCGATCTCCGACCCGCCCGCGGCGCCGCCTTGCAGGGAGCCGGCGCGGGTGTCCGAACCCATGCCGCTGCCCGAAACGGCTTCCGTCAGGGCGTCGGGCGTCCGGCCGAGGTCCGGCTTCTCGCCCATGTCGTCGGCTTCGCGGGCGTCCTCGGTCTGCTGCGGATGCTGTTGCTGGATCATGGCGAACTCCTTCACCCCGCTAAGCGAACCGCCCGGTCAGCGGTTCCGCGTCGGCGCGGCGGCGCGTCGATCGTCGGCCGACAGCAAAAAAGGGCCGGGATTCGCATCCCGGCCCCTCCCATTGCGGCTTGCCGGAGCCGGCCTACTTGCCGAACAGCTTGGCCCAGCGGCGCTTCTCGCGGGTCTTCCAGACGCCCCGGTGATAGGCGTCGGACCCGATCAGAGGCACCACGGTCGTGGCCTCGGCGAAGACCATCTGCTCGTGCGTGGTCTGCACCTTGCCCCACGACGCCGCCTCCTTGAGCGTCGAAGACGAGCAGGCCCCGTCGCGCACGTCGGCCACGGTGATCTGGACGGCGTAGCGGTGCATCTCGGCTTCCACCCCGAGGATTTCGGCGCAGACGACGGTGTCCTGGGCGAAGTTCTTGGGCACCCCGCCGCCGACCATGAACAGGCCCGTCACGCCCGCGGCGATCTTGATGTCGGTCAGTTCGCGGAAGTCGGCGATGGCGTCGAGCATCATATAGGGCTGGCCGGCGGCGGCTCGCTCCTTCTGGTGCTTGACCAGGCCGAAGCCGGCCGAGCTGTCGACGAAGGCCGGACAGAAGATCGGCACGCCCTCCTCATAGGCCGTCTGGATCAGGCTGCCGGGCTTCTTGGCGTTGCCCTCAGACAGCCACTTGCCCATCTCCCAGATGAACTCGCGCGAGGAATAGCCGCGCGGCTCCAGCCGGTTGGCGATCTCCAGGATGGTGTGGTCGCAGGCCTGGAGCTCTTCCTCGTCGATGTAGGTGTCGTAGATCCGGTCGATGTAGTTGTCGCGCAGGACGTTGTCGTCGACCTCGCCGGCGGCCTGGTAGTGCTTGAAGCCGAGGGCCTCGAAGAAATCCATGTCGACGATCGAGGCGCCGGTGGCGACGATGGCGTCGACCATGCCGAACTTCACCATGTCGCGGTACACGTGCATGCAGCCGCCGGCCGAGGTGGAGCCGGCGAGGATCAGCCACGGCGAGCAGTCCTTGTCCTCCAGCGCCATGTTGAAGATGTCGGCGGCCCGGGCCGTGTCGCGGCTCGAGAACGACATCTTGCGCATGGAGTCGATGATCGGACGCGCGTCGAAGGACGTGATGTCCACGTGCTCGACGACGTTCTGCAGCAGCTGGGCCTTCTGGTTCGACTGAACGGGAGCGTTCATTGCAAGGGTTTCCCTTTGGTTTGAGCGCCCGTCGTCAGAAGGAACAGCGGCCCGGACGGAGCGACGGGCCGCTGCTGATTGGAACGCGTCAGCGCCGGATTAGCGCCGCGACTTCTTCCGCTGGCCCGCCTTGCCCTTGGGACGGCTCAGGCGAACCACCTTGCGGGCCTGCTCTTCGGCCGAGGTGCGCACCGTCGGGATCGAGCGGGGCGCGAGACCGTAGAGCGACGCCATCGGGGCGTCCTCGACCGCGGCGATGTCATGCTCGCCATAGCCGTTGAAACCCGTCGACATGGCCACGCCATAGGCGCCCAGCATGCCGATCTCGATGAAGTCGCCTTCCTGCACATCGGCCGGCAGCCAGAACGGGCCCGGCATGTGGTCGATGGAGTCGCACGTCGGGCCGTAGAAGCGGAACGGCTTCAGGTCGGACGAAGCGTCGCCGTCCCGGACCAGCTTGGTCGGGAAGGGCCAGCGCGAGTGGGTGGCGTCGAACAGCGAGCCGTAAGAGCCGTCGTTCAGATACAGGGCGTCGCCCTTGCGCAGGTCGACGCGGCACAGCACCGAGGACGACTCGGCGACCAGTGCGCGGCCGGGCTCGCACCACAGTTCGGTGGTGTGGGTGACAGGCATCTCGGCGAAGCCGCGATGGATGGCGTCGGCGTACTCGCTCATGTCCGGCGGGACCATGCCCGGATAGACCGAGGGGAAGCCGCCGCCGACATCGACGATGTCGACGATCACGCCGGCGCGGGTGATGGCGCGCCCGACCTGGGCCATGGCGGCCTCGTAGGCGGACGGCCGCATGCACTGTGAGCCGACATGGAACGACACGCCCATCAGGCCGTCCGTGACCGCCTGGCGGGTGGCCAGGAGCAGGGACGGGGCCTGGTCCGGCGAGACGCCGAACTTGCCCGACAGGGAGTAGGCCGCGCCGTCGGCCGACACCGCCATGCGCACGACCAGGTTCAGGTCGGTGGCGCCGCCGGTGGCGTCGAGGATCTTGGTCAGCTCTTCCTGACAGTCGAGCGAGAAGGTGCGGACGCCGTGGTCGAAATAGGCGCGGGTGATCGCCGCCCGGCTCTTCACCGGGTGCATGAAGGCGATACGCGCGTCTGGATCGACCGAACGGACCAGCTCGATCTCAGCGATCGAGGCGGCGTCGAAGCCGCGCACGCCCGCCTCGACGAGGGTCTCGATGACCCAGCGCGACGGGTTGGCCTTCACCGCATAGAAGACGTCAGCCTTTAGATTGTCCTGGAACCAGCGCGCCGCTACGGAAACCGAACGCGGCCGCACGAGGGCGACGGGACGCTCAGGGGACCGCTCACGGACCAGGTCCAGGGGAAACTGGTACGTGCGCAATTCACGTAACCCCCTGTTAATTGTGAAACCCAGACCGGCGTTAGCAGCGCTTAACGGTTAGACCACGGGGTCCGCCGGAGCGCGCGATATGGGGTCATCGGGCCTTCATGTAAAGCGGTTTTTTCGTGACAGAGCCGTAACTTGAACCGCGTTCGGCCGCGGGTAGGGTCAGGCTTCCGCTGATGGGGACTTGTCATGCGCCGCACCACCTTCGCCGCCGTACTGGCACTGGCTCTCGTGGCGGGGGCGCCGCCGGTCCTGGCGCAGTCGTCACAGCCGGTGCCAGCCTCCGAACTGGCCCGCAGCGTCGACATCCCGTTCGAGGAGTTCACGCTCGACAACGGCCTGCGCGTGGTCGTGCACACCGACCGCAAGGCTCCGGTGGTGGCGGTCGCCGCCTGGTACAACGTCGGGGCCAAGGACGAGCCCGAAGGCCAGACCGGCTTCGCGCACCTGTTCGAGCACATCGGCCTGTTCAACCCGACCGAAAACCTGCCGGGGGGCCTGATGGAGCCGCTCCGGGCCATCGGCGCCACCGACTGGAACGGCACCACCTGGTTCGACCGCACCAACTTCTTCCAGACCGTGCCGACCTCGGCCCTCGACCAGGCGCTCTACATGGAGAGCGACCGGATGGGCCACCTGCTGGGGGCGCTCAACCAGGAGCGGCTCGATAACCAGCGCGGCGTGGTCCAGAACGAGAAGCGCCAGGGCGACAACCAGCCGTTCGGCCTCGTCTACTACGCCGAGCTCGAGGCGCTCTTCCCGCCCGGCCACCCCTATCGCCACTCCACCATCGGCTCGATGGCCGATCTGGACGCCGCCAGCCTGGAAGACCTGCGCCAGTGGCACCGCGACAACTACGGTCCGAATAACGCCGTGCTGGTCCTCGCCGGCGATATCGACGCCGCCACGGCCCGGCAGAAGGTCGAGCAGTACTTCGGCCACATCCCGCGCGGCGCCACGAACGAACCGGCCCAGGCCGACATTCCGACCCTTCCGGCCCGCATCGACCAGCTGATGCATGACAGGGTGCCGAACACTCGCCTGTATCGCACCTGGGTGGTCCCAGGCCTGCTGGCGGACGAGGCGGCCGACCTGCAGGTGGCCGCCTCGGTGCTCGGCGGCCTCGCCAGTTCGCGGCTCGACAACGCCCTCGTCCGCGGCGACGAGACGGCGACCGCCGTCACCACCGGCTATCAGCCCTTCCACCGCATCGGCATGTTTTCCGTCACGGTCGACGTGAAGCCGGGGCAGGACGCGGACGCCGTGTCCCGCAAGCTGGACGAGTTGATCGCCGACTATATCGCCAATGGTCCGACGCAGGACGAGATCGCCCGCACGGTGACCAGCACCCTGTCGGGCCAGATCCAGGCGCTCGAGCCTGTCGGCGGCTTCGGCGGCAAGGCCGTCGTCCTGGCCGAAGGCGAGCTCTATGCGGACGACCCCGGCTTCTATCGCAAGGAACTGGCCGACCTCGGCGCCGTCACCCCGGCTTCCGTCAAGGCCGTCATGGATCGCTGGCTGACTCGCCCGGTGCTGGCCACGCGGGTGGATCCCGGTGAGCGCGAGCCCTATGCCGAGGCCGCCGACAACCGTCCGCCGCCTGCTCCGGCCGAGCCGCTGCCCGTCACCCCGCGGGCGCCGATGCCGCCGGTAGGACCGATGAAGGCGCTGGACTTCCCCGCCGTAGAGCGCGCCCGCCTGTCGAACGGCATGGAGGTGATCTACGCCCGCTCGACCACTGTGCCGACGACCCGGGTGGCGATCGACTTCAACGCCGGCGTCGCCGCCGATCCGGCCGCCGCCCCGGGCACTCAGCGGATGATGCTCGATCTGCTGACCGAGGGCACGACCAGCAAGACGGCCGTCCAGATCGCCGAGGAGGAAGAGCGTTTGGGCGCGAACGTCGCCGCCTTCGCCAGCGTCGACCGCACGACCGTCAGCCTGACTGCGGTCACCCCCAATCTGGAGCCGTCGCTGGACCTGCTGGCCGACGTCGTCCGCAATCCGGCCTTCCGCCCTGCCGATCTCGAGCGCCGCCGCAATCAGCAGCTGGCCTCCATCGCCCAGGAGCAGACCTCGCCAAACGGCATGGGCGCTCGCGTCCTGCCGGTGGTGCTGTACGGCCCCGACCATCCCTATGGCCGCGCCTGGTCCGGCCTCGGCACGACCGAGGCGGTGCGCGGCCTGGGTCGCGACGACCTGATCGCTTTCCACCAGCGCTGGATCCGGCCCGACAACGCCCAGCTGTTCATCGTCTCGGACAAGCCGCTCGCCGAACTGACGCCGCTGCTCGAGACCCGCTTCGGCGCCTGGGCCGCGCCCGCCGTCGCCAAGGGGACCAAGGCCTTCGACGCGCCCATTCCGGCGCCGCGGCCGCGCATTGTCCTCATCGACCGGCCGCAGTCGCCCCAGTCCCTGATCCTCGGCGGCGTGGTCCTGCCGGTGACCGGACAGGATGACCTCGTCACGGTAACCGCCGCCAACGAGGTCATCGGCGCCGGTTTCCTGTCGCGCATCAACCAGGACATCCGCGAGACCCGCGGCTGGTCCTACGGGGTCAACGGCCGCGTCAACGCGCTGGAGCATCAGACGCCCTACATCGTCAACGCGCCGGTCCAGTCCGACCGCACGGGCGAGTCGATCGCCGCCCTGATCGATCAGTACCGCGGCTTCCTCGGCGGCCGGGGCGTCACCCCCGCCGAGCGCGAGCGGACCGTCAACGGCAACGTCCGCCAGCTGCCGGGCAGCTTCGAGAGCTCGGCCAATGTGCTGAACGCCCTGCGCACCAACGCCCTCTACGGGCGGCCGGACAACTACTGGGAGACGCTGGCGCCGCGTTACGAGGCCATGACCGCCGCCCAGATGGACGCCGAGGCCCGCCGGGTGCTGGACGACGACATGGTCTGGGTCGTGGTCGGCGACGCCTCGGTTGTCCGGCCCCAGCTGGAAGCCCTCGGTATGGAGATCGAGGTCCGCGCGGCGCAGTAGCTATTCCTCCCCTATCGGGGGAGGGGGACCACCGGGACGGCGGCGGAGGGGGATTTTCCGCCCGCGCGAGCCCTCCCCCTCCACCATCCTGCGTATGGTTCCCCTCCCCCTGAGGGGGAGGAACTCGCTGGACGAAATCGTCGATGGCGTGCCATTAAGGCTTGCCCCAAGGGCCCGTTCGGGCCATGCGGCGCGCCCCTGCAACCGCCGACAGTCTGTCCATGACCGCATCCGCCGCCGCCGTCGCGTCCGTCCGGGACGTGTCCAAGACCTTCGGCGCCCGCAAGGCGCTGAATGGCGTGTCCGTGGAGGTCGCGGCGGGTGAAATGGTCGCCCTGATCGGCCCGTCCGGCTCGGGCAAGTCGACCCTGCTGCGCTCGATCACCGGCCTGCAGACCATCGATCCCGGCGCCGGCGTCATCGAGGTCTTCGGCCAGACGGTGCAGAAGAACGGCCGCATCACCGGCCAGGTTCGCGCCGCGCGCCAGAAGCTCGGCATGATCTTCCAGCAGTTCAACCTGGTCGGTCGGCTGTCGCTGTTCTCCAACGTTATGCTCGGCGCGCTCGGCCGCATTCCCGGCTGGAAGGGCGTCCTCGGCGTCTGGCCCTCGGCGGACAAGCGCCGCGCCATGGAAGCCCTGCACCGCGTCGGCGTCTCCGACTACGCCGCCCAGCGCGCCAACACCCTCTCGGGCGGTCAGCAGCAGCGCGGCGCCATCGCCCGCGCCCTGGTCCAGGGCGCCCAGGCCATTCTCGCCGACGAGCCGGTCGCCTCCCTGGACCCGGTGTCCGCTCGCAAGGTCATGGAACTGCTGGTCGAACTGAACAGGCGTGACGGCCTCGGCGTCATCGTCACCCTGCACCAGGTCGATTACGCCATCCGCTACTGCGACCGCGTCATCGCGCTGAAGGCCGGCAAAATCGTCTACGACGGCCCCGCAACCGGCCTCGACACCAAACAGCTCATCGACATCTACGGTCCCGAGTTCGAGGACGCCTTCTGGGAAACCAACGGATGAGCTTGTCAGGCTCTGTCCGGCTTCTCGGCGTCGGCCTCCTCGCCGCCGTCGCTTTCGGCCTGTCCGCTTGCGACAGGCGCAGCGGCCCGGCGCCCGGCGAAGCGGTCGGCGAGATCACCTTCTCCATCCTCTCGGCCCAGGGCGAGGCCTCGGCGGGCCCGCTGTGGCAGCCGCTGCTGGAGGACATGTCGAAGGCGATCGGCGTGCCGGTGGAGCCGCATTTCGCCTCCAACTACGCCGCCCTGATCGAGGACATGAGGCAGGGTCGCACCCAGGCCGCCTGGTTCTCGGCCCAGCCGGCGATCACGGCGATCGAGACGGCGGATGCCGAGATGGTCGCCCGCACCGTCGATCTGGCCGGCGCCGACAGCTATCGCTCAACGCTGATCGTGAAGAAGGGCTCGGGTCTCACCCTGGCCGACGTCCTCGCCTGCGGGCAGCGTCACAGGTTCGGCCTCGGCGATCCGCAGTCGACCTCGGGCACGCTGGTCCCGATGACCTTCCTGTTCAACCCGCGCGGCATCCAGCCGGACGTTTGCTTCCAGACGGTCAAGTCCGGCAACCATGAGACCAACGCCTTCGAGGTCGCCGCCGGCGTCCTCGACGTGGCGACGTCGAACAGCGTGACCGCCAGCGACCTGCGCCGCCGCAACCCGACCATCGCCGACCAGATCGAGGAGATCTGGCGCTCGCCGCCGATCCCCGAGGGCGGCATTCTTGTCCGCGGCGATCTGGACCCGGCCCTCAAGGAGAAGATCCGCAGCTTCTTCCTCACCTACGGCCAGGACGGCGGCGTCGAGGGCGAGCGCCAGCGCCGCGTGCTGGCCGCCCTGAACTACTCGCGCTTCAGCGCCGCCGACGACAACTATCTCGATCCCGTGCGCGAGCTCATCGCCGATCAGGCGCTGACCACCGCCCGCGCCGAAGGGGACGCCGCCGGCATCGCCGCCGCCCAGCGCGAGCTGCAGCGGCTGCGCGCCAGGCGCGAGGTCCAGCCATGAGCCTTCCCGTCCAGATGCATACGTCCCTTCGCATGGGCGCCGCCGGCCGCCCGGATATCCGAACATGAACCGCCTCCACACCCTGACCGCCGCTCTTCTCGCGCTCGTCGTCGTCCTGTGCGGCCTCGCGCCGGCCAGCGTCGCCGCCGCCCAGTCGGAGCGCCCGCAGAAGATCGTCTTCACGGTCCTGTCGGCCGAGGGGCAGGCGTCGTCCGGGCCGCTGTGGCAGCCTTTGCTCGACGACCTCGAGCGGGAGCTGGGCCTGCCCGTCGAACCGATCTTCGGTTCGAACTACAGCGTCCTCGTCGAGGCCATGCGCGCCAATCAGGCCCAGATCGGCTGGTTCTCCGCCCTTCCGGCCGTGCAGGCCATCGACCGTTCGCAGGGCGAGGTCATCGCCCGCACCGTCGATCTGGAGGGCAAGGACTCCTACGTCTCGACCATCATCGTGAAGAAGGGCTCGGGCATCACGATCGAGGACGTGGCCCGGTGCGGCAAGCGGTACACCTTCGGCATCGGCGACGCCCAGTCGACCTCTGGCACCCTCGCGCCGATGACCTATTTCTTCGGTCCGCGCGGGATCGATCCGACGGAATGTTTCTCGACGGTCCGTTCCGCCAACCACCAGAACAACGCCTTCTCGGTCGCCAACGGCCAGATCGACGTCGCCACCTCCAACTCCGTCAACACTGTCTTTCTGCGCCGCCAGAATCCGCAGATCGCCGCTCAGATCGAGGAAATCTGGCAGTCGCCCCCGATTCCGGAATCCGGCATTGTCATCCGCTCGGACCTGCCGGCGGACCTGAAGGCCCGGATCAAGCGGTTCTTCATCACCTATGGCCAAGGCTTCGGCCCCGCCGCCGATCGCCAGCGCGAGGTGATGGAGGGGCTGAACTACTCCCAGTTCCGCGCCGCCGATAACAGCTATCTCGATCCCATCCGCGAGATGAAGGCGGACCAGGCGCGCCGGGAGGGTCGTCCCTCCGAGGTCGCCCCGCCGGCGAGCGCCGGAACCCTCGTCGGGCGCTGGTGGCCGTTCGCCCTGATCGGCGTCCTCGCCCTCATAGCGATCGTCCTCAATGCGGTCCGCCGTCCCGCCCCGCCGCCGGCGGATACCTCGGTGGTGCCCGACCCGCCGAAGAAATCCATGGCCGCCTGGTCGCTGGACGTGCTGCTGTGGGGCGGCTTCGCCATCATGCTGCTGGCCGCCTTCAACAAGGTCGACCTGCCCAACATCCTCAACCTGTTCTCAAACTCCGAGAACATGCGCAACTACGGGCGGGACTTCCTGGACCCCGACTTCAGCAAGTGGGAGTCGCTGGTCGGCCTGATGTGGCTGACCGTGCAGATCGCCCTGTGGGGCACCTTCCTGGCCGTCTTCCTCGCCGTGCCGCTCAGCCTGATGGCGTCGCGCAACCTGTCGCCCGGCTGGCTGGTCTGGCCGGTCCGCCGGGTCATGGACCTGATGCGCTCGATTCCAGACCTGGTCATCGCCACCCTGTTCATCGTCGCGGTCGGCCTTGGCCCGCTGGCCGGCGTGCTCGCCATCGGCCTGAACACCGCCGGCGTGCTCGCCAAACTGTTCTCGGAAGCCGTCGAATCGATCGACAAGGGCCCGATCGAAGGGGTCAAGGCCACCGGCGGCGGCCGCCTGCACGAGATCACCTGGGGCGTCATCCCCCAGGTCGCCCCGCTGTGGACCAGCTTCGCCCTTTACCGCTTCGAGTCGAACAGCCGCGCCGCCACCGTGCTCGGCCTGATCGGCGCCGGCGGCATCGGCCAGGCCCTGTTCGAAAGCCTGCAGGCGTTCGAATACCGTCAGGTCTCGACCATCGCGATCATCATCGTCGTGGCCGTGACCCTGATCGATATGCTCAGCCAGGCCATGCGCAAGCGGCTGCTCTAACCGCTCGCTGATCGCCCAACGAAAAGCCCGCCCGTGCATTGCAAGGGCGGGCTTTCTGATTCAGCGTGCCGATCAGGCTCAGCGCAGATCCGGCGGCGTCGCCTCCTCCGTCAGCAGGCGGATGGCCTCTTCGACCGATACCACCTCCTGCGCCTGCGAGCCCAGCCGGCGGATCGCCACCTTGCCCTCGGCGGCTTCGTTCTTGCCGACCACGGCGATGACCGGAACCTTGCCGACCGAGTGTTCGCGGACCTTGTAGCCGACCTTCTCGTTGCGCAGGTCGATCTCCGTGCGCAGGCCGGCGGCCTTGAACTTCGCCACCACCTCGCGGGCATAGTCGTCGGCGTCCGAGACAATCGTCGCCACCACCGCCTGCGTCGGCGCCAGCCACAGCGGGAAGGCTCCGGCGTAGTTCTCGATCATGATGCCGATGAACCGTTCGAACGAGCCGAGGATGGCCCGGTGCAGCATGACCGGCCGGTGCTTTTGGCCGTCCTCGCCGACATACTCCGCGTTCAGCCGCTCGGGCAGGACGTAGTCGAGCTGCAGCGTGCCGCAGGTCCATTCCCGGCCGATGGCGTCCTTGACCACGAAATCGAGCTTGGGCGCATAGAAGGCGCCGTCGCCCTCGGCGATGACCGGGTCGACCCCGGCCAGCCGCGCCGCTTCGCCCAGCATCCCCTCGGCCTTGTCCCAGAACTCGTCCGAGCCGGCGCGGATTTCCGGACGGGTGGCCAGGTTGATGTAGGCCGTCTCCATGCCGAGATCGGCGTGGATCATCCTGGTCAGCTCGATGAACCGGCGCGTCTCGTCGACGATCTGGTCCTCGCGGCAGAAGATGTGGGCGTCGTCCTGGGTGAAGCCGCGCACGCGCATCAGGCCGTGCAGGGCGCCCGACGGCTCATAGCGGTGGCAGGCCCCGAACTCGGCCATGCGGAGCGGCAACTCGCGATAGGACCGCTGGCCCTGGTCGAAGATCTGCACGTGCCCCGGGCAGTTCATCGGCTTGAGGCTGAGCGTCTCGCCCTCGACGGTCTCGCAGACGAACATATTGGGCCGGTACTTGTCCCAGTGGCCCGAGGCCTCCCAGAATTTCCGGTCCAGCACCTGCGGCGTCTTCACCTCGACATAGCCGGCGGCCGTCAGGCGCCGGCGCATATAAGCCTCGATGACCTGCCACAGCATCCAGCCCTTCGGGTGCCAGAAGACCATGCCGCGGCCCTCTTCCTGCATGTGGAAGAGCTCCATGGCGCGGCCGATCTTGCGGTGGTCGCGCTTCTCGGCCTCCTCGACGCGCAGCAGATAGGCGTCGAGATCCTCCTTCGAGGCCCAGGCCGTGGCGTAGATGCGCTGCAGCTGCGGATTGCGGTGGTCGCCGCGCCAGTAGGCGCCCGCCAGCTTGGTCAGTTTGAAGGCCTTGCCGACGAACTTTGTCGATGGGAAATGCGGCCCGCGGCACAGGTCGATCCAGTCGCCCGTGGCGTAGGTCGTGATTGTCTCGTCAGCCGGCAGGTCGCGGATCAGCTCGGCCTTGAACGTCTCGCCCTTGGACTCGAACAGCTTGATCGCTTCGTCGCGGTCCCAGACCTGACGGACCAGCTTCTCGTCCCGATCGACGATCTCGGCCATCTTCTTCTCGATGGCCGCGAAGTCGTCCGTCGAAAACGGCTCCTCGCGGAAGAAGTCGTAATAGAATCCGTCCTCGATGGCCGGGCCGATCGTCACCTGGGTGCCGGGGAACAGCTCCTGCACCGCTTGGGCGAGGATGTGCGCGGCGTCGTGGCGGATGGTCTCAAGCGCTTCGGGGTCGTCACGCATGATCAGGCGGAAGGACCCGCCGCTCTCCAGCGGACGGTCGAGGTCCCACTGTTCGCCATTGATCTCGGCCAGCACCGCGCGCTTGGCCAGGGACGGCGAGATGGAGGCGGCGACTTCGCGGCCGGTCGAGCCGTCGGGGTATTCGCGGCTGGCGCCGTCGGGAAATTTCAGTTCGATCATCGTTCAGTCTTTGCGGGCGGAACCGGGTCATAGCCCGATTTGCCGAGAGGGTGGCATTTGCAGAGGCGCCGGACCGTGAGCCATCCCCCCTTGATCGGACCGTGCTGGATCAGCGCGTCCCGGCCGTAGTCGGAGCAGGTCGGCAGAAACCGGCACTGCTGCCCGATCAGGGGCGACAGCGTCAGCTTGTACCCGCGATGGGCCAGCCGGACGCCGCGTTCGTAGAGATTGCCGCCGGGTGCCATGTCGCCGCGCTTATCCCCTGTCCGGCGGACGGGGGCAACCTGGCCTCAAGTAGCGCGAAGCGCGATAGGCCAAGCCAGCAAGCGCGCCGCTAGGCCGCGCCGGCGAGGCTAGTTCGTGTGTCGGGCGCCTTGCGCGCAAGCGCCTGCTTCACCGCATCGAGCGTGGCCTCGATGGCCACCATGGTAGAGGCGTGCCGCGCCGGGTAATCGGCGACCAGCTTCAGCGCCCGCAGCCCCTCGAAGCGGCCGTCCGGCCCTTCGCCGCCCGCCTTGAGCATGGCCGTCATGGCGTCGCGCGCTTCGGCGATCTCGCCTACGGAGGCGCCGATGACCGACTCTCCGAGCACGCCGGCCGCGGCCTGTCCGAGCGCGCAAGCCTTCACGTCCTGGGCGAAGGCGGCGACCCGTCCGTCGGCGTCCAGCGCCACGTCGACGACGGCCTTCGAACCGCACAGTTTGGCGATCCGCTCGCCCGTGCCCTCTGGCGCGGCCAGCCGCCCGCTGTGCGGCAGGTTGGCCGCCAGCTTGAGGATGCGCGCGCTGTAGAGCTCGTCGATCATGCCGGAAAGATAGGCGGGCGAGGGGCCTGAGTGAAGCCCGGCCTTCAGCCGCCTTGCAGTGAGCCCCAGGTCCGCGCCTGATCGTTGGCGGCCGATCCGGCCCGCGCGCGCAGCCAGGCGAGGTTCCGGTCGGCGGCGTCCGGCGGCAGGTCGCGGCGCATCATCTGCTCGGCCTCGTCGATCTTGCCGTTCAGCCCCAGCGCCATGGCCAGGTTCAGGCGCACCTTCAGCGAAGCCCCCGGCTGGGCGGCGGCGCGGCGCAGCAGCGGCTCGGCGGAGGCGGTGTCGCCCCGGGTCATGGCCGACATGGCCATATTGGTCAGCACGTCGGGATTGTCCGGCGACAGGGCCAGCGCCTGCGCCCAGGCCGCCTGCGCGTCCTGCGATCGGCGCACCTGCTCATAGGCCGTGCCCAGCAGCGACCAGGCGCGCCAGTCCTGCGGCTGCGCATCGCGGGCCCGCTCCAGGGCCGAGACGCCGTAGAAGGCTTGGCCACGGGCGATGTGGCCGCGCCCGACCTCGAGCATCGCCTCGACGTTGCCGGGCTGCACCAGCAGCACCCGCTCGGCCATGTCCGCGGCTTCCTGATAGCGGCCCAGTTCGCGCATGGCCTGCGCCGCCTTGACGCCGGCGACGGGGTCCAGCGGGTTGATGTCGGCCTGTTCGGTCCAGAACACCGACCGGCTCAGCGGGTCGGCCCGGTCGTAGGCGGCGCGGGCCTGGGCGCTGGCAGGCGCGCGGGGCGTGGCCGCGGGGGCCTCGGCCTGCTGCGCGAGCGCCGCCGGGCCGAAGGCGAGCAGCGGCGCGGTGATCAGGGCGATGGTTGCGATGCGGGCGGTCGTGCGCGACATGGAGGGCGCTCCGGAAGGTTCGATCTCCAGACTCGGCCCTTCGCGTCAATCCTTGGTTAAGATCGGCCGGAAAGGTCCCCTCGATGCCCGTGCTCCATCCCGACCTGCTGACCGCCGACGGCGAGGGCGCTCTCCCGGTCCGCATCGTGCGCAAGGATACGCCGGTCGAGGGGGTCTGGGGCGCCTGGGCCCGCGCCAACGACTTCACCGGCAAGGCCGGGCAGGTCCTGCTCCTGCCGGGGTCCGACGACGGCGTCACGGGCGCCCTCTTCGGCGCCGGCGAGACCTTCGACCCCATGAGCGTCCGCGCCCTCGCGGCGAAACTGCCCGAAGGCCTGTGGCGGCTGGAAGGGCTCGAGCCCGGCCAAGGCGCGCTTGCGGCCCTGGCCTTCGCCCTCGGCGCCTACCGCTTCGACCGCTACAAGGCCCGTCCAGCCGGCCCCGCCCGCCTCGCCGTCGGTCCCGACGTCGATGTCGTCGCCGTCCGGCGCGTCGCCGCCGCCTGCGCCCTCGCGCGCGAAATGGTCGACACGCCCGCCGCCGACATGGGCCCCCTGCAGATCGAGACCATCGCCCGCGAGATCGCCCAGGAGTCGGCCGCCGCCCTGACCGTCACCGCCGGCGACGCCCTGCTGGACGAGAACTACCCCGCCGTCCACGCCGTCGGCCGCGCCGCCGCGCCGCATCGGGCGCCCCGCGTGATCGAACTCGGCTGGAATCTCGACCGGGCGGACCTGCCGCTGGTCGCCGTCGTCGGCAAGGGGGTGGTCTTCGACTCCGGCGGTCTCGACATCAAGGCCGCCGCCGGCATGCGCAACATGAAGAAGGACATGGGCGGTTCCGCCCACGCCCTCGCGCTCGGCCGGCTGGTCATGCAGGCCGGTCTGCCCGTGCGGCTGGTGGTCCTCGTCGCCGCCGTCGAGAACGCCATCTCCGGCGACGCCTTCCGCCCCGGCGACATCCTGAACAGCCGCAAGGGCCTGACCATCGAGATCGGCAACACCGACGCCGAAGGCCGGCTGATCCTCGCCGACATCCTGACCCGCGCCGGCGAGCATTCGCCCGACCTGACCCTCGACTTCGCCACCCTGACCGGCGCCGCTCGCATCGCCCTCGGCCCCGAGTTGCCGCCCCTCTACAGCGAGGACGAGGCCCTCGTCGCCGACCTGCTGGAAGCCTCGCGCGCCGTCGGCGATCCGCTGTGGCCGATGCCGCTGTGGCCGGGCTATCGCGCCGCGATCGAGAGCGAGATCGCCGACCTGCGCAACGACTCCGCCGCCTGGGCGCAGGCCGGGTCGGTCACCGCCGCCCTGTTCCTGCAGAAGTTCGCGCCCTCAACCGGCGCCTGGGCGCATATGGATATCTTCGCCTGGAACCCGCGCGCCCAGCCCGGCCGTCCCGAGGGCGGCGAGGCGCAGGGCCTGCGCGCCTGTTTCGAGATGCTGTCGCGCCGCTTCCCGCCGACCGCCTGACCGCCGGGCGCCACGATAAAGCCTCCGTTCGTTAACGGCCCTTTCGGCATATCCGGCCATCATGCGGGCTCAACCGGACGAGCCCTGCTTGACCCCAGACGCCGCCAGCCTTGACCCCCGCACCACGCTCGCACGGCCCGACCTGGCCGAGCAGGCGCTGGAGGGGCTCGTGCGCGCCAAGGCCTACCGCCCGGCGCGCCCGATGCAGGCCGCCGTCCCGCTGGCCGACATCCACGCCGACGCCGACCCGGCCTCCGAACGCATCGACCAGCTGATCTACGGCGAGGCCTTCGACGTGCTCGACCAGCAGGGCGACCGCCTCTGGGGCCGCGCCCGCCGCGACGGCCTCGTCGGCTGGATCTCCGCCTCCGCCGTGCGGCCCGGCGCCCGCCTGCCGACCCACCGGGTGGCCGCCGTCGCCGCCGACCTGCCGCTCAACGCCCTCGTCGCCGACGCCGGGCAGCTGGCGACCGGCGATCTCGCCCCCATCGGCGTCTTCGAGACCGATCCCGTCGCCGTGGCCGAACGCCTGCTTGGCGTGCCGCACAGCCTGGGAGCCCGCTCCTCGGCCGCCACCGACTGCTCCGGCCTGATCCAGCAGGCGCTCTACGCCTGCGGTCTGGCCGGCCCCCGCCATGCCGACCAGCAGGCCGAACTCGGTCGCGCCGTCGAGCGCGCCAACGCCCGTCGTGGCGATCTCGTCGTCTGGCTGGCCGAGCCGGGCGACCACAGCTGGACCGGCCATTCGGCCTTCATGGTCGACGCCGACCGGGTGCTCCACGCCACCGGTCATCACGGCGCCGTCGTCGTCGAGGCGTTCGAGGAGGCCGACGCCCGCTACCGCGCCGACGGCTTCCACCCCCCGGTGTTCCGCCGCCTTCAGGCCTGATTGTCGTTCCACTCGGCCCGCACCGAGGCGTCCGCCTCCGCCGCCAGCCGCTTCGCCCGCAGCCTCGCGAACGCCTCCTCGTCCATCAGCCGCGACAGCGCCCACACCGCCGCGCCCCGCACCACCGGGGCCGGATCGTCCAGCAGGGCGCGGGCAGGCTCGACCAGTTCCGGGTCCCCGCTGTTGCCGATGGCGTAGAGGACGTTGCGCACGAACCGGTCGCGCCCGATCCGCTTGACCGGGCTCTTCGAGAACAGCGCCCGGAAGGCGGCGTCATCCAGCGCCGCCAGCTCCGCCAGCCGCGGCGACACCAGCGCCTCGCGCGCCTGCACCCGCGCCTCGTTCGAGGCCACCGCGAACTTGTTCCAGGGGCAGACCGCCAGACAGTCGTCGCAGCCGTAGATGCGCGAGCCCGTCGCCGGCCGGAACTCCACCGGCCACGGCCCGGCGAACTCGATGGTCAGGTAGGACAGGCAGCGCCGCGCATCGAGCTGGAACGGGGCGGGGAACGCCTGCGTCGGGCAGACGTCGAGACAGGCGGTGCAGGCTCCGCAATGCTGATCCTCCGGCGCATCCGGCTCGAACTCCGCCGCGCTCAGGATCACCCCGAGGAACAGCCAGTTGCCCCGGCTGCGCGACAGCAGGTTGGTGTGCTTGCCCTGCCAGCCCACGCCCGCGCGCTGAGCCAGCGGCTTCTCCATCAGCGGCGCGGTGTCGACGAACACCTTGACCTCCTCGCCGGTCCGCGCCGCGATCTGCCCCGCGAGCGTCTTCAGCCGGCCCTTGATCAGCTCGTGGTAGTCGTCGCCCCGTGCATAGACCGAGATATAGCCGGTCGAGGCGTCCTCCATCTCGGGCAGGGGATCATGCCCCGGCCCATAGTTGAGGCCCAGCACGATGGCCGTCTTCGCCCCGGGCCACATCGAGGTCGGATGCGCCCGCCGCTCCAGCGTCGTCTCCATCCAGCCCATGTCGCCGTGGCGCCCCGCCCCGATGAAATGCGCCAGCCGTTCGCCGGCGCTCCATGGCTCTGACGCCGACGCGAAGCGGCAGACGTCGAACCCCAGGGCTTCGGCGCGTTCGCGAATGAAGGTGCGGGGGTCCGGGGCCATGGTCCGCGCCTTCATAGCGCCGATCCGGGCGAAAGTCGGGCCCTAGAAGTCGAGGTCGTGATACCAGGCCGACGGCTGCACGCCGGGGAATCGGTCAGCCAGCAACGGCCGGAAGCAGGGCCGCGACTTCAGCTTCATGTACCAGGTCTTCAGCGCCGGATACGCCGCCCAGGCCACCTCGCCGAAATAGTCCAGCACCGAGAGATGCGCCGCCGCCACGACGTCGGCCTGGGTCAGCCGCCGCCCGGCAAGCGCGTCGCGGGCCCCCAGCAGTGTCTCCAGCATCAGCAGGTGCGCCTTCAGCGCCTCGCGCCCCGCCCGCAGCGCGCGTGCCTCGGGCGGGCCCAACCGCAGCAGGGGCTTCTCCATCCGCTCGTGCAGCAGGACGGCGTTGACCTCGTCGTTGAAGCGGCGGTCGAACCAGCCGACCAGGCGCCGTGTCTCGGCGCGTTCGGTCGCGTCCGCCGGCATCAGGAAGAGCTCGCTGGCGCGGTCCTCGAGCCAGCCCAGAATGGCCGCCGGCTCGCACAGGGTCAGGGCGCGCCCGGCCTCGGTGACCTGCAGCACCGGCGGCATGCCCGAGGGGTTCAGGGTCGCGACCGGACAGCCGTCCTCCCAGGGGCGGACCACCGTTTCGGCGAACTCGACCCGCGCCTCGCCCAGCGCCAGCCGCGCCGCGCGCGAGCCGGGGTCGAACGGGAAATGGTACAGGACGCAGGCCGACATCCTTCGATGCATGCCGCAGAGGGCGTTAAGTCCGCGTTAGCCATGGAGGCCCTCGGCGACTTTGTGGTCAGGCGTTTTCGTTCGCCGTCTCCGGGCCCGACTGCGGGACGGAGGTCATGGCCGCCCGGCCTCTCGGATCGGGATGGATCAGGATGTCGGCGCGGGGAAACGCCTCGAGCAGCCGCCGCTCCGCCCCGACGACGATCTCGTGGGCCTGTTCCAGGGTCAGGCTGGGCTCCAGGTCGATGTGCATCTGAATCGACATCACCGGACCGGCCATGCGGCTGCGAAGCTGGTGAATGCCCGAGATGCGCGGGTCGGCCAGAACGGCAGTTGTAATGGCGATGCGGTCGGCGTCGGGCACGGCGCGATCCAGCAGATGGTCCGCCGCCTCCCTGAGCAGGCCCAACGCGCCCCAGAACAGCCAGACCGCCACGATCAGCCCGGCCGCCGCGTCCAGCCCCGGCGCGGCCAGAAAGGCGCCCGAGGCCACGCCGATCAACACCACGCCGCTGGCGGCGAGATCGGCGGCGTAGTGGGCGCGGTCCGCCTTCACCGCCATCGAGCCGCTGCGCCGGATAGCCCGGTCCTGCATCCACACCAGCCAGCCGGTCAGGGCGATGGAGATCAACATGACCATCACCGCCCAGTAGCCGGAGCTCACCGGACGGGGGTCGAAGATGCGCTGCACGGCCTCCCAGCCGATGAACAGCGCCGAGGCGAAGACCAGGCCCGCCTGGACGAGGGCGGCCATCGCCTCGCCCTTGCCGTGGCCGTAGCGATGTTCGGCGTCCGGCGGCGCGGCCGCCCAGCGAACGGCGAAGAAGGTCCCGAGCGACGCCACCAGATCCAGCGCCGAGTCCGCCAGCGAGGCGAGAATGGACACCGAGCCGGAGGCGCCAAGCGCGAAGGCCTTCAGGGCGATCAGCACCACCGCCACGCCGACCGACAGCCGTGTCACGTTTCGGGTGGCCAGATGGACATCGTCGAGGGCGGTCGTGGTCATTCGCCGTCTTGTCGCGGAAAGCGTCGACGGCGCCAAGGCTCGCCGCGTTAGCGGCATTGTCACGAAATGGCCCCATGCTGCGTGCGCCATGGGAGCTGAAGGTTCCCGGGGCGTTTCGGAGGCGATATGCAGTCGACGGAGACGGCAGCGCAGGCCGGCCGCTGGATCGGACGCGGCGAGGCTCTGGCCCGGTTGGGGGTCAAGGCCCAGACCCTGTACGCCTATGTCAGCCGCGGCCGCATCGCCGCCCGACCCGATCCCGACGATCCGCGCCGCAGCCTCTACGCTGTTTCCGACATCGTCCGGCTGAGCGGCGAGGAACCGCCCGCCGGCGACATCGGACAATGGCTTCCCCCGCCGGAAGAGTCGGACGCGCCCGACATCGAGATCCGCTCCTCGGTCTCCACCAGCGACGGCCGCCGGCTGTTCTACCGCGGCATGGACGCGGTCCAGTTGGCCGAGACGGCGACTCTCGAGGACGTGGCGCGGCGGATGTGGGACGCCCGGGCGGGCAATCCGTTCGCCGAGGTGCGCCCCCGCGTCGGGGCCACGCCCGGCCATTCGGCCCGCGGCCGGCTGTTCTCCGCCCTCGCCCGCCGGGCGGAAGAGGCCGCGGAACTCAAACTGCGCTCGCCCGAATCCCTGCGCATCGAATGCGCCCGCGTCCTCGACGAGGCGGTGGACGCCGTGGCGGGGCCCGGCCCGCGGCTGTTCCTGCACCAGCGGCTGGCGCGGGCGTGGAAGGTTCGCGAACCGGATGCCCATCTGGTCCGCCGCGCCCTGGTGCTGGCCGCCGACAACGGGCTCGACGCCCCCGCCCTCGCCGCGAGGGCCGCCGCCGCCGGCGGCGCCTCGCTCGCCGGGGCGGCCTTCGCCGGACTGGCCACCGTGGCCGGAACCGGGACCCTGATCGATCTCGCCAAGGCGTCCGACTGGGTCGTCGCGGTGCGGCGTCAGGCGGTCGACGCCGCCCGGCGCGCCCATGAGGCCGGCGCCCTGTCCGGCTTCGGCGATCCGGCCTGGCCCGGCGGCGACCCGCGCGCGGCCGCCCTGCTGGCCGTCGCCGACCTGCCGCAGGACCTGGCTCGCGCCCTGCGCGAGGGCGAGGAACTGACCGGCCGGCGGCCGGCCTTCGCCCTGGCCTTGGTCGCCGTCGCCCGCCGCCTCGAGCTGCCGCGCGACGCCGCCGCCGACCTGCTGCTGATCGGCCGGCTGGCGGGCCTGCTGGCCCATGCGCTCGATCAGATCACGAACGGCTCGCCTATCCGGGCGCGCCTGCGCTATGTGGGTCCTGAACCGGGCGCGAACTGATCCGCCTGACCTTTATCGGGGACGCGGATGGCGGATTGGCTGGCGGCGATCATTCTTGGTCTGGTCGAGGGACTGACCGAGTTCATTCCGGTGTCCTCGACGGGGCACCTGCTGCTGGCCAAACAGGCGCTCGGGCTCGGCGACGAGCCGTGGGACACCTTCATCGTCATGATCCAGCTCGGCGCGATTCTCGCGGTCGTCGCCCTCTATTTCCAGCGGCTGTGGAAGGTCCTCATCGGCCTGCCGGGCAAGGACCCCGCGGCGCGGATGTTCGCCCTGTCGGTGCTGCTGGCCTTCATCCCCTCGGCGATCATCGGCCTGCTGTTCCACGACTTCATCAAGGACGTGCTGTTCAACACCACCATCGTCTGCATCACCCTGATCGTCGGCGGTTTCGCCCTTATCGCGCTCGAGCGCTGGGCCCCGGTCCCCCGCGAGCATGACGCGATGAAATTCTCCTGGAAGACCGCGCTGGGCGTCGGCCTCTTCCAGTGCCTGTCGATCATTCCGGGCGTGTCGCGCAGCGGCGCCACCATCGTCGGCGGCCTGCTGCTGGGCGTCGAAAAGCGGGCGGCGGCGGAGTTCTCCTTCTTCCTCGCCATCCCGACCATGGTCGCCGCCTTCGGCCTCGACTTCTGGGAGAGCCGCGAGATGATCACCAGCGACGTCGCCGGCATCATCGGCATCGGCTTCGTGGTGTCCTTCGTCAGCGGCCTGTTCATCGTCCGCTTCCTGATCGATTTCGTCGGCCGTTACGGCTTCGCGCCGTTCGCGGCCTGGCGCATCCTCGTCGGGACGCTCGGCTTGCTCGGGATGTGGCTCTACGCCTGAGCCCTCAGGCCTGGACTGTGGCGGCGGTGTCCGACGGCCGCTCCGAGAACTGACCGCCGCGGCGGTAGCGCCAAAGGTATGACGGCGCGATGGCCTCGACGCCGGTCGGCTCCACGCCCAGCCGGTCCAGGCCTTCCGCCCCCTCCGCCACGACATTGTCCGTCTCCAGCATGACCACCTGGTCGCGCGTCAGGAACGGCGCGATGCCGACGAGGGCGGTGATCTGGGCCAGCGAACCGATGGCGCGGGCAGCGAAGAAGGGCAGGGGGATCAGGCCGTTCCGGCGGCGCGTCTCGTGCAGCACCAGCTTCAGCACCTCCTCGAAGGTCATCACCTCCGGCCCGCCCAGTTCGAAGGTGCGCCCGGCCGCGTCGGGCCGCTCCACCGCGCGGGCGATCGCCTCGGCCACGTCGCCGACATAGACCGGCTGGAAGCGCGTCTTGCCGCCGCCGATCAGCGGCAGGGCGGGGGCCATGCTCGCCATGGACGCGAACTTGTTCAGGAAGCTGTCACCCGAGCCGAACACGATCGAGGGCCGAATGATCACCGCGTCCGGCTTGGCCTCGCGCACCGCCATCTCGCCGGCGGCCTTGGTGCAGGCGTATCTCGACTCGCTCTCGGGGTTGGCCCCGATGGCCGACATATGCACCAGCCGCTCGATGCGGGCGGCGGCGCAGGCGACGGCGATGTTGCGGGCCGCCTCGACGTGCAGCGCCTCGAACGACCGCGAGCGGGTCTCGTAGAGCACGCCGATCAGATTGATCGCGGCGTCCGCCCCCTGCAGCGCGGCCTCCACCTGGGCCGCGTCCGTCGCATCGCAGCGGACCGCCTGGATCTGGCCGACGTGGCCCGAGGTCTGCAGCCTGTACGCGCGGTCGGGGCGGCGCACGGCGACGCGGATGCGCCATCCGCGCCGGGCCAGCAGCCGGACCACCTGGCCGCCGACGAAACCCGAGCCGCCGAAGACGGTGATCAGGCCGGGCGCAGCGTCGCTCATGACAGACTCCAAAGCTCAGGACGACCGGCGCGAACCGGCCCCGGCGCGGGGATTAGACGATGGCCCGGACGGCTGCAACGCAAACAGGACAAAAGCCTGTTGACCCGCCCCGGGGGCTGCCTTAAGGGTCCGCGCCTTCCGGACGGAAACGCACTCGGTGCGGCGAAGTCTGGGCCCAGATGGCGGAATTGGTAGACGCGCTGGCTTCAGGTGCCAGTGGCTGAAAGGCCGTGGAGGTTCGAGTCCTCTTCTGGGCACCATCTTTCCAAACGGCGTCGCATCCCTGATGCGGCGCCGTTTCTGCTTGGCCCTATCGCCTCGCGCGCGGCGAGAGGCTACTTGAGGGCCTGATGACTTTGCCGAGACCGACTGCATGACCGTATTCCTGCACGAGGGCGACCTGCCCGACGGCCTCGACCTCGGCCCCGAGGTCGCGATCGATTCCGAGACCATGGGCCTGCGGTTCCGGCGCGATCCGCTGTGCGTGGTGCAGCTGTCGGCCGGCGACGGGGACGCCCACGTCGTGCGCATGGCCCGCCCCGGCTACGACTGCCCCAATCTCAAGCGTCTGCTGACCGATCCGGCAGTGCTCAAGCTGTTCCACTTCGGCCGCTTCGACATCGGCATGTTCCAGCTCCACCTCGGCGTCGAGACCCGCCCGGTCTACTGCACCAAGATCGCCTCGAAGCTGGCGCGCACCTACACCGACCGCCACGGTCTCAAGGACGTCGTGCGCGAACTGGCCGGCGTCGACCTGTCCAAAGCCCAGCAAAGCTCCGACTGGGGCGCCGCCGAACTGACCCCGGCCCAGCTGGAATACGCCGCCTCCGACGTTCTCTACCTGCACGCGGTCAAGGCCCGCCTCGACGAGATGCTGGAACGCGAGGGCCGCGCCGAACTGGCCCGCAAATGCTTCGACTTCCTGCCGTCCCGGTCCGCGCTGGATCTGGCCGGCTGGGACGAGATGGACATCTTCGCGCACACCTGATGACCGAACCCGCCGACACGCGCGACCAGGCGGACGAGGCCCGCATCGCGGCCACGGCGAAGGCGTTCCGCGCCCGCTCCCGCCGCGTGCAGCTGCTGCGCCGCGTCCTGCCCGTGGCCATCGTCGTGCTCGCCGGGGGCACCATCAGCTGGATCGTCCTGCGCAGCGTCATCTCCGACGTCGAGCGCAAGGCCGGCGCGACCCGGGAAGTCACCCTCGAGAAATCCCGTTTCCTCGGCCAGGACGCCCAGGGCCGCAGCTTCGTCGTCGGCTTCGAGCGCGCCGTCCGCGACGCCCGGACCGGCCGCTTCCGGCTGGTCGGCCCCGCCTTGAGGCTCAATCTCGGCGGCCGCAAGGTCACCACCCTGACCGCCGACGGGGGCGTCTACGACGAGGCGGCGGAGACGGTGACCATCGGCCCGAACGTGCGCATATCGGACGGCGGCTCCGGATTCACCCTCGTCACGCCGGAGGCGGTGGTGAACACCTCGACCGGCGTGGTGACCGGCTCGAAGGGCGTCCAGGGCTCGGGCCCACTTGGAACCGTCACCGCTTCGTCCTATGCGATCTATGAACAGGGCGAACGGGTCGTGTTCAGCGGCTCGGGTGATAACAAGGTGCGCGGGACCATCAACGCCGCGAGGTCGGACGGATGAGCATGACCAGAACCCTGACGACGGCGGCGATCGCCCTGGCCCTCGCGGCTCTGCCTGGCACGGGCGGCGCGCAGAGCTTCCGGGCCGGGCAGCCGATCATGTGGGGCGCCGACCAGGTGTCGCGCACGCCAACGACGCTGTCGCTGCGCGGCCGCGCCGAACTGACCCAGGGCGACAGCCGCATCCGGGCCGATCGCGTCGAGGGCACGATCTCCGACGGCGGGCTGAGTCGCGTCGAGGCGACGGGCAACGTCTATTTCGTCACCCCGGAGCAGACCATCCGCGGCGACCGCGCCGTCTACACCCCGGCCAATGACACCATCGTGCTGAGCGGCGACGTGATCCTGACCCAGGGCGAGAACGTCATGACCGGCGGGCGGCTGACCTACAACACCCGCACCGAGGCCGCCGAGATGGACGGCGCGGGCGCGGGCGGCCGGGTGCAGGGCGTCTTCTACCCCGAACGCAGCGGGACCTGAGCCCCGGCTCGGACAGACCCTTTGGCCCGCAAGGAACTCTCCGCCCTCAACGTCCATGACGCCGCCGCTCCCGAGGCGGTGGCCGAGGCTCCCCGCCCGACCGGCCTGAGGGTCCAGAACATCGCCCGTTCGTTCGGTCAGCGGCAGGTGGTGCGCGACGTCTCCCTGCACGTCGAGCGCGGTCAGGTGGCCGGCCTGCTGGGCCCCAACGGCGCCGGCAAGACCACCTGCTTCTACATGATCACCGGCCTGATCCCGCCGGACAGCGGCAAGATATTCCTCGACGGCGAGGACATCACCGCCCAGCCCATGTACCAGCGCGCCCGGATGGGCCTCGGCTATCTGGCTCAGGAGGCCTCCATCTTCCGCGGCATGACGGTCGAGCAGAACGTCCGCGCCGTGGTCGAGCTGCATCACACCGGCCGCCAGACCATCGCGGAAGAAACCACCCGCCTGCTGGAGGAGCTGCGCATCGACCACCTGCGCCACGCCCCGGCCTCGGGCCTGTCGGGCGGCGAGCGTCGCCGCTGCGAGATCGCCCGCGCCCTGGCCGGCAAGCCGTCCTTCATGCTGCTGGACGAGCCCTTCGCCGGCATCGACCCGCTGGCCATCGCCGACATTCGCCAGGTCATCCGCTACCTCGCCGGCGAGGGCATCGGCGTGCTGATTACCGACCACAATGTGCGCGAGACGCTGGAGATCATCGACCACGCCTCGATCATCTCGGGCGGCGCCGTCCTCTTCGAGGGCAAGGCCGAGGACGTCATCCGCGACCCCGAAGTCCGCCGCGTCTATCTCGGCGACATGTACGGCTGACTACAGCCCCTCGAGGCTCAGCCGCGTAATCAGCACCGCCGCCCGCTGCGACTGGCGCACCAGACTGTCCAGATCGACCCACTCGCCCTCGGCGTGGGCCCCGCCCCCCGCGATGCCCAGCCCGCCCAGCGTATCGACGTCGCCGGCCACGAAGCCGCTGTCGGCCGCCCCGCGCCGGGCCGGGTCGTATTCGGCCATCTCCGGCAGGCCGAGGTCGCGGTTCACGTCATTGAGCCGGGCCAGCAGCGCCCGGTTGCCCTCCGTCGGCGCCATTGGCGGATAGCCGGTGTCCGCGAACACCAGTTCGGCGGTCGTGTGCGGCAGGTGGTCGGCGACGATGGCCTGCATCCCGGCCCGTACGCGTTCGTCCTGTTCGCGCCTCAGGGTGCGCAGGTCGCCCCGCGCGATGGCGGTCGAGGCGACGATGTTGGTCTTGCCCGAGGCGGTGACGTTGAAGCCCTCGGCGTCGATGGCGGCGGGCGTCCCGCCGGCGATGACCCCGACATTATAGGTCAGGTTCGGCTCGGGCAGTTCGCGGCGGAAGCCGTCGAGAATGCGCGCCACCTCGTAGATCGCTCCGTAGCCGAGCGAGTCGCTGAACACCCCGCTGGAATGGCCGGTCCGGCCCGTCGCCGTCAGCGTCCAGTTGGTCGAACTACGTCGCGCAACCGTCCCGAACTCGGCCCCGTCGTCGGTTGCGAGGTTCTCGAACTCGAGCGCGTATGCGGCCGCCCGCCCCGCCTCGATCAGATCCCGCCGCGCGATCGCGACCGGCGACCCGACCCGCTCCTCGTCGCCGGTCAGAACGATGGTGATGTTCGCCTCGTCCAGCGTTCCGGCCGCCTGCATGGCCCGCAGGGCGGCGACGATCACCACCACCCCGCCCTTGTCATCGCCGATGCCGGGTCCGGTCGCTCGCGCCCCCTCGCCGCGCTGGAAGGCCTGGAACGGGCTGTCCGTCTCGAACACCGTGTCCAGATGACCGATCAGCAGCACATTGCGGCCCCGCCCCGAATGCGTGGCGACCAGATGCCCCGCCCGCCCCGTCTCGGCCATGTCGACCCAGCGGACGTCGAACCCCAGCGGCTCCAGCTCCGCCCGCACCATGTCGCCCACAGCACGCACGCCCGGCAGGTTCAGCGTGCCGCTGTTCTGGTTCACCAGCCGCTCGAGCAGGGCCACGTGCCGGTCGTGCTCCCGCTCGACGGTCCGCATCATCGTCTGTTCGGCAGGCGTGGCCTGGGCGAGGGCGGCCCCCGGCAGGGCCAGGCAGAGGAGGGCGGTCAGGATCAGGCGCATGGGTTCTCTCTCGCGGCGGACCGAGGCTTGCCGATCCCTGCACCGGAGTAAAGCCGGCGCTTCGCCCCCAATCTTCCCCCCGTCGTCATCCTCGGGCTTGACCCGAGGATCAGAGGCGAGAGGCGGGCTGTGCGGCGGGGAAGGCCCGGCGGGCGCGCCAGTGGGTCGCTCGACGGAACACCGGACGGTCTGATCCTCGGGTCAAGCCCGAGGATGACGGGGAGGGGGACGCAGGGAAAAGGAGGAACAGGGAAAACCAGGGACAGGCGCCACTTTTCAGGTGGGTCTGGGCACCGCTTAGACCGCGTTAACCGTTCCGGCCACACAGTGGCCGCCAGCAAGTTTCGGGCCAACCGGCCCGGCAGGGGGCTGCGGACGGTGCTCGGACAAAGGCTTGAGATACGGCAGGGTCAGGGGCTCGTCATCACGCCCCAGCTGCAGCAGGCGATCAAGCTGCTGCAACTGTCCAACCTCGAGCTGGACGCCTTCGTCGAGGCCGAGCTCGAGAAGAATCCCCTGCTCCAGCGCGAGGACGCCGAGCCCGGCGGCGAGATCGACGCCCCGGCCCCGGAGAGCCACGACGCGGCCGAAATGAGCTTCGACGAAGGCCGCGTCCAGGACGCCGACCGCACCCTCGACGCCCGCTCCGACGACGTCTACGGCGACGCCAGCCCGGGCGAGCGGACCTCGGACCGGATGGAGGACGTCGGAACCGGCGAGGCCCAGCCCGGCCTCAACGACTGGTCCCGCGCCGGATCCGGCGGCGGCCTGCCCGACGGCGAGGGCCGCGAACAGCCCGACACCCGCGAAGCGACCCTGTGGGAGCATCTGCAGGCCCAGGCCTCGCAGGCGGGCTTCAGCCCCGCCGATCACGCCATCGCCCTGTCCCTGATCGACGCCGTCGACGAGGGCGGCTACCTCCGCGGCGACCTCAGCGAAGTGGCCGAACGTCTCGGCGTGCCTCTCGACCGCGTCGAGGCCGTGCTGGCGACCTGCCACGGCTTCGAGCCGACCGGGATCATGGCGCGCTCCGTGCCCGAATGCCTGAAGCTGCAGCTGATCGAGCGCAACCGCTTCGATCCGGCCATGGCCTGCCTGCTCGACAATCTCGACCTGCTGGCCAGGCGCGACCTGACCGCCCTGAAGAAGGCCTGCGGCGTCGACGGCGAAGACATGGCCGAAATGATCGCCGAGCTGAAGGCCCTGACGCCGCGCCCGGGCGCCGGCTTCGGCGGCGAACCGGCCCAGACGGTGATCCCCGACGTCCACGTGCGCGCCGACCCGGCCGGAGGGTGGAAGGTCGAGCTCAACGCCGACACCCTGCCGCGCCTGATCATGGACAAGCGCTATCACGGCGTGGTCGCCGCCGGGGCCCGCTCGGATACTGAGAAGACCTTCGTGGCCGAATGCGCCGCCCAGGCCAGCTGGCTGGTCAAGTCGCTGGACCAGCGCGCCAGGACCATTCTCAAGGTCGCCTCCGAGATCGTCCGTCAGCAGGACGCCTTCCTCGCCTTCGGCGTCGAATTCCTCCGGCCGCTGAACCTGAAGACCGTCGCCGACGCCATCGGCATGCATGAATCGACGGTGTCGCGCGTCACCTCGAACAAATACGTCTCGACGCCGCGCGGCGTGTTCGAGCTCAAATTCTTCTTCACCGCCGCCATCCAGTCGTCCGACGGGGGCGCCACCCATTCCGCCGAGGCCGTGCGCCACCGCATCAAGGCGATGATCGAGGGCGAAGCGCGCGATGGCGACGTTTTGTCCGACGACCGGATCGTCGAGATCCTTAACGAGGCGGGCATCGACATCGCCCGCCGGACTGTCGCCAAGTACCGGGAAGCGTTGCGGATTCCGTCATCCGTCGAGCGCAGGCGGATGCTGAAGGCCGGCTGAAGCGTCACCACATTTCGGTGATCGGCGTTGACACCAAACGCCTTCGGTCGCGTTCTGTGTGCATGCAAATCCAGGTCAGCGGTAAGCACGTGGATGTCGGCGAAGCGTTAGGCTCGCGCATCTCCCAGGAACTTCAGGACGGGATCGGCAAATACTTCGAGCGAGGGGCCCAGGACGCCGAGGTGATCGTCGCCAAGGAGGGTCACAGCTTCAAGGTCGACTGCTGGGTGCGCCTCGCGTCAGGCCAGGTGGTCTTCACCTCGGGACTCGGCGGTGACGCCCATTCGGCCTTCACCGAAAGCCTCGACAAGCTCGAGAAGCGGGTGCGGCGCTACAAGCGCCGGCTCAAGGATCACCATATCGGCCCCCGCGGCCTGTCGCCCGAGAAGACCGAGGCGGCCGCCCGCGAGGTCGCTCGCAGCATCGTCCTGCGTGATCCGGACTCGGTCGAGGACGAGGATTTCGGCGAGGCCGGCGCGCCCGGCGAGCCGCCCCCCGTCGGCATGGTCATCGCCGAGACGGAGGCGGAGATCCGCACCGTCACCGTCGGCCGCGCCGTGCTCGAGCTCGACATGACCGGCTATCCGGTCGTGGTGTTCCGCAATGCGGCTCATGGAGGCCTGTCCGTCGTCTACCGGCGGCCGGACGGCAACGTCGGCTGGATCGATCCGGAGCGAACCTCGAAATCGCTCAATGGACACGGTTCGGTAAACGGTGGCGCGTCATAGTGCTTCCCACAACGAGGCGGGTCGTCTACACGGCGCCGCCCATCGGGAATGATTGGGTAGAGTCGGGAAAGCTTCATGGACATCGGTGATTTGCTGGCGGACGGCGGCGTCGTTCTGCGCAGCGGCGCGTCGTCGAAACGCCAGGCCCTGCACACGGTGGCCGAAGCCGCCGCCCAGGCGCTCGGCCTGCCCGAGGCCCGGGTCATGGAGGCCCTGCTGGAGCGCGAGGCCCTCGGCTCGACCGGGCTCGGTTCCGGCGTGGCCGTCCCGCACGCCCGCATCGACGGCATCGACCGGGTGACGGCGGTGTTCGTGCGTCTGGATACGCCGGTGGCCTACGGCTCGGTCGACGACCGGCCGGTGGATCTGATCTTCGCCCTGTTCGCCCCGCCCCGCGACGGGGCCGAGCACCTGCGGGCGCTCGCGGCGGTGTCGCGCGCCCTGCGTTCCTCCGAGATGCGGGAGCACCTGCGTCAGGCCCGCACCGTCGACGCCATCCGCGCCCTGTTCGTCAAGGACCAGGTCCCCGCCACGGCGGCCTGACTCCGTCATCCTCGGGCTTGACCCGAGGACCAGACCGTCCGGTGCTCCGTAGCAAGGAAATGCGGCGTGCCCATCCGTGGGCCGGTCTCCGTCTCACAGCCCGGCTCCACCTCTGATCCTCGGGTCAGGCCCGAGGATGACCGGGGCGGGGGGCTAGTGAACCGAAACCGGCTCCAGCTCGTGCGCCACAGCGGCGGCGAAGGCGGTTTCGCGGTCCATCATCACGGCCAGTCTTTCGCCGTCGGCGCCGTGCACCGCATAGAGGGTGGTTTCCGGATCGATCGCCAGGCCCCTGGCTTCCGGTATTGGCGTATCCGCCAGCACGTCGGCGGCGCGGATTTCGCGCACATACACCAGATCCGGAGCGCCGAGGCCCCTGAAAGCTTCCTTGGTCATCATCGTCGGCGTCATGGCGACCGCCTCCTTGTACTGAACTAAACGCGTCGAATGGCGTGGGGTTCGGCCCCGCCAGAGCCTGATCGGTTGAGGCGGGATCGCTTCGCGAGTCCGCCGATGCCGTGAATCAGGCTCCAGCATGAGCGGGGGCGATATCGGGGACCGATTTCGCCCCTGCGGCGGCCGGTGAAACGACGGCTGGATCAACCCGTCGTGATGGGGATGCGCCGGACCGTCGGCAGGTCCTCGGGCCGGCTCAGTTCGACGTGCAACAGGCCGTCCTCCAGCCGCGCCTGATCGACCTCCAGCCCGTCGGCGAGCACGAAGCTGCGCACGAAGCCGCGCCCGGCGATGCCTCGGTGCAGGAAGGCCTGCTCCGCCTTGCCGGCGTCCTCGCGCTTGCCGGCGATGGTCAGCTGACGGCCCTCGATCGTGACCGTCAGATCGTCCGGCCCGAACCCGGCCACGGCCAGGGTGATGCGGACCGCATGCTCGCCCAACTGTTCGACATTGTAGGGGGGATAGCTGTCCGCCGCCGCCCGCGCCGCCCGGTCGATCAGGGCTCGCGTGTGGTCGAACCCGAGCAGGAACGGGCTGTCGAACAGGATGGTGCGCGTATTCATCGTCTCGCCCCCGAAGCAGGCCTGCGGCCGTCCGCGCCTCCCGGGATCGGCAAGGCGTCGGCCGCAACGATCAAATGGGAGTTCGGCGGCTCCGGATCAACGGCCCTGCGCCAGATGGGACGAAGGCCCCGCGGTCTCCCGCGGGGCCTTCGATGGTGGAGCTAAGCGGAGTCGAACCGCTGACCTCTTGAATGCCATTCAAGCGCTCTACCAACTGAGCTATAGCCCCAAGCCGTTCGGCTCGGACCGCCGGGAGAAAACCGCCCCCCGGCGAGGCGGCGGAACCTATGTCAGGCCCTGATCGCGATCAAGCCCGGTTCCGCCATTTATTTTCGCCCCGCCGGAGTGGTCGCCGACCACCCCGGACGGAGCGGGTTTTCAGTCGTCGTCCTTGCCCGCTTTGACGATCTCGTCGTCGAAGGCGTCGTCGTCCTCGTCCTCGATGAAGGGGACGGAATCGTCGTCATCGTCGTCGGCCAGCACGTCGTCGTCGTCGCCGGCCTCGCCCATGCCGGGCTCTTCGGTCGGATCGACCGGAGCCTCGTCGTCGTCGTCCGGCGTCAGGATCGGCTCGTGCCCTTCCTCGTCGATCTCCGGGGTGACGACGGCCTCTTCCTCGTCCTCGTCGTCGCCGGCGACCTTCTTGTCGACCTGATCCTCGGCGTCCTCATCGACGGTTTCGTCAGCGGCGTAGCCGGCCGGACGACCGCGGCGGTTGCGCAGCTTCAGCGCTTCCTCAGGGTCGAAGTCGGTCGCGCATTTGGGGCAGTGGGCCGGGCGACGGCCCAGGTCGTAGAATTTGGCCTGGCAGTTCGGGCAGACCTGCTTCTGGCCCAGTTCGGGATTGGCCACGGGGGCGCCTCTCTCGGTGGGGGGAATTCGGGCGCGTCCCTTGCCACCCCTGAGGGCCGCTGTCAAAAGCCATCTCCGCGCCGCCTGCACGCTTCGGAGATCGCCGGGTGACGACCCCCTCCCATCTGACCGCCCGCCGGGCCTCCGCCCCGACCGGGGCCCTGTCCGGCGCCGTGCGCGCGCCGGGCGACAAGAGCATGTCGCACCGCGCCCTGATCCTCGGCGCCATGGCCAGCGGAGTCACCGAAATCGACGGTCTGCTGGAAGGCGACGACGTCCTCGCCACCGCCCGCGCGGTGGAGGCCTTCGGCGCCGGGGTCGAGCGCCTCGGAGAGGGCCGCTGGCGGGTCACCGGCCACGGCGGGTTTCGGCAACCGTCAGGCGTCATCGACTGCGGCAACGCCGGTACCGGCGTCCGCCTGTTGATGGGCGCGGCGGCGGGCTATCCGGTCACCGCAGCCTTCGACGGGGACGCCTCCCTGCGCAAACGCCCGATGAGGCGCGTCACCGCTCCCCTCGCCGACATGGGCGCGCGCTTCGAGTGGCCCGGCGAGGAAGACCGTCTGCCTCTGACCCTCGCCGGCGGCGGCCTCAAGGCCATCGACTACGTCCAGACCGTCGCCTCGGCCCAGATCAAGTCGGCCGTCCTGCTCGCCGGGCTGAACGCCGATGGCGTCACCACGGTGACCGAGCCCACGCCCAGCCGCGACCACACCGAACGCATGCTCCGGGCCTTCGGGGCAGAGGTCGGCGTCCTGCCCGCCGGCTCCGGCTGGACGGTCACGCTGAAGGGCGGCCAGCCCCTCACCGGAACCGTCGTCTCCGTCCCCGGCGACCCATCCTCCGCCGCCTTCCCGCTCGCCGCCGCCCTGATCGTCCCTGGCTCGCAGGTCACCGTCGAGGGCGTCATGCTCAACCCGCTGCGCACCGGCCTGTTCGAGACCTGGCGCGAGATGGGGGCCGACCTGACCGTCTCGAACCGCCGCATGGCCGGCGGCGAGGAGGTCGGCGACGTCACCACCCGCCATTCCAGGCTCACCGGCGTCGTTGTTCCCCCCGGGCGCGCCGCCTCGATGATCGACGAATACCCGATCCTCGCCGCCACCGCCGCCTTCGCCTCGGGTCCGACCGTGATGCGCGGCATCGGTGAGATGCGGGTCAAGGAAAGCGACCGCATCGCCCTGATGTCCGCCGGTCTTCAGGCCTGCGGCGTCGCCGTCGAGGAGGAGCCGGAGGGCTTCACCGTCACCGGCGGTCCCGTCCGCGGCGGCGCGGCCGTGACCACCCACGGCGACCACCGTATCGCCATGAGTCACCTGGTGCTGGGTCTCGCGGCCGCCGAACCGGTCACCGTCGACGAACCCGGCATGATCGCCACCAGCTTTCCCGGCTTCGTCGAGTTGATGCGCGGTCTCGGGGCCGATATCGGGGCGCCAGAATGACCCGCGCGCTGATCATCGCCGTCGACGGACCGGCCGCCTCGGGCAAGGGCACTATCGCCGCGCGGCTGGCCACGGAATACGGGCTGCCGTTTCTCGATACCGGCCTGCTCTACCGCGCGGTCGGCGTCGGCGTGCTGGACGCCGGCGGCTCCCTCGACGACGAGGCCGCGGCCGAGGCCGTCGCCCGCGCCCTCGACGCCGGCCAGCTGGCCGACACCGACCGCCTGACCGGCCGCGACGCCGGCGAGGCCGCAAGCCGCGTGGCACGCTACACCGGCGTCCGCGCCGCCCTGCTCGCCTTCCAGAAGGCGTTCGCCCATCAGGCCGGCGGCGCGGTCCTCGACGGCCGCGACATCGGCACGGTCATCGCCCCCGGGGCCGCGGCCAAGCTGTTCGTCACCGCCACGCCCGAGGTCCGCGCCCTGCGCCGCTGGAAGCAGCTGACCGGCCGCGGCGAGGTCATCGCCTACGAGGACATGCTGGCTGACATCGTCCGCCGCGACGAGCGCGACGCCGGCCGCGGCGCGGCGCCGATGGTCCAGGCCGAAGACGCTGTCTTGCTGGACACGACCGATATGGATATAGAGACCGCCTTCGATGCGGCCCGCCGTATCGTCGAGGCGGCGCGTGTTCGGCACGGTCTCTAGGGACCACCGGCAAATCCAACGCTCCATCCTCGGCTTCCGCGGGCGATCTGGCTCATTCGCCTCGCGTCCCGACGACCTGATCTCACTCTTCAACTCACCTCGCGCGGGGCCACTTGGTCACGCGCCACAACCGTTAGAAACCCCAACCCCGTATGACCGACACCCAAAGCTTCTCCCCCTCGCGTGACGACTTCGCCGCGCTGCTCGACGAAACCCTTCAGGGCCGCGACCTCGGCGAAGGCCAGGTCGTCCACGGCCGCGTCGTCGGCATGGAAAAGGACATCCTGATCATCGACGTCGGTCTGAAGACCGAAGGCCGCATCCCGGCCCGCGAGTTCGGCATCGGCGAAGGCGCCGTGATCCCGAAGATCGGCGACAACGTCGAAGTCTATCTGGAGCGCGTCGAGAACGCCCTGGGTGAAGCCGTCATCAGCCGCGACAAGGCTCGCCGCGAGGAAGCCTGGACCCGTCTGGAAGTGGTCTTCGCCGAAGGCCAGCCGGTCAACGGCGTCATCGTCGGCCGCGTCAAGGGCGGCTTCACCGTCGACCTCGGCGGCGCCTCGGCCTTCCTGCCGGGCTCGCAGGTCGACATCCGTCCGGTGCGCGACGTCGCTCCGCTGATGGGCAAGGAACAGCCCTTCGCCATCCTCAAGATGGACCGTCCGCGCGGCAACATCGTCGTCTCGCGCCGCGCCATTCTGGAAGAGGCCCGCGCCGAACAGCGCACCGAGCTGGTCGGCCAGCTGCAAGAGGGTGAAGTCCGCGAAGGCGTGGTCAAAAACATCACCGACTACGGCGCGTTCGTGGATCTGGGCGGCATCGACGGCCTGCTGCACGTCACCGACATGTCGTGGAAGCGCGTCTCCCACCCCTCGCAGGTCCTCGCCGTCGGCGACACCGTCAAGGTCCAGATCGTCAAGATCAACCCGGACACCCAGCGCATCTCGCTGGGCATGAAGCAGCTCCAGGCCGATCCGTGGGACGGCGTGGAAGCCAAATATCCGGTCGGCGCCAAGATGTCGGGCCGCATTACCAACATCACCGACTACGGCGCCTTCGTGGAGCTGGAAGCCGGCGTCGAGGGTCTGGTGCACGTCTCGGAAATGTCGTGGACCAAGAAGAACGTCCACCCCGGCAAGATCGTCTCGACCTCGCAGGAAGTCGACGTGGTCGTGCTGGACGTCGACGCCTCCAAGCGCCGCATCTCGCTGGGCCTGAAGCAGGCCCAGGACAATCCGTGGGACGCCTTCGTGGCCGCTCACCCGATCGGCTCGACCGTCGAGGGCGAAGTCAAGAACGCCACCGAGTTCGGCCTGTTCATCGGCCTCGACAACGACATCGACGGCATGGTCCACCTGTCGGATCTCGACTGGAACGTCTCGGGCGAGGAAGCCATCCAGCGCTACCGCAAGGGCGAGACCGTCAAGGCTAAGGTGCTGGACGTCGACGTCGAGAAGGAACGCGTCTCGCTGGGCATCAAGCAGCTCGGCGGCGATCCGATGGAAGGCGACACCTTCAAGAAGGGCCAGCAGGTCACCGTCACCGTGACGGCGATCGAGACCGGCGGCATCGAGGTCAAGTTCGGTGAAGAGGACGCTCCGGCGACCGCCTTCATCCGCAAGTCCGACCTGTCCCGCGACCGCAACGAGCAGCGCACCGAGCGCTTCTCGGTCGGCGACCGCGTCGACGCCATGGTCACCGGCATCGACAAGGCCTCGCGCCGCGTCTCCGTGTCGATCAAGGCCCTGGAGATGAAGGACGAGCAGGCCGCCATCGAGCAGTTCGGGTCCTCGGACTCGGGTGCCTCGCTGGGCGACATCCTCGGCGCCGCCCTGCGCGAAAAGGCCGGTTCCAAGGAATAGGCCTCAAGCAGCGAGCGACCGCAGAGCCTGTCCTCGGGCCGATCGAAGATCGGACCCGGGGGCGAGCGCCAGGCCACTGGAAAGAAGGGCGGCTGGAGCGATCCAGCCGCCCTTTTTCTTGACCGTATTCCCCGCTCGGCCATGACGGATGCGGGGAATAGAGCCCTTTTTCATGCCCGCTCGCTCGACGGTAAACGTCCAGTAACCGACATTTCGGCGGCGGGGACCTTTTGCCTTTCGAAACCGGAGGCTAGGGTGGCCTTGCATTCGGCGTCCGGATGCACCCGTATGGCCCCGCAAGGGGCGTTGGAGGGCGGGGGCCTGACATGATCAAATCCGAGCTGATCGAGAAGCTCGCGGCCGAAAACACTCACCTGACCCACGCCGAGGTGGAGCGGGTGGTCAATATCGTGCTCGGCCGGATGGTCGAGGCGCTGGGTGAAGGCGGCCGGGTCGAATTGCGTGGTTTCGGCGCCTTTTCGGTCCGTGGCCGCCCGGCCCGGGCCGGACGCAATCCGCGCACCGGCGAAACCGTCGAGGTGCCGGCCAAGGCGGTGCCCTTCTTCAAGAGCGGCAAGGAGCTGCGCGAGCGGCTGAACGCCTCGGACGCCTGATGGGCCTGCTCGCCGAGTTCAAGGAATTCGCCGCCCGCGGCAGCGTCATCGACCTCGCCGTCGGCGTCATCATCGGGGCCTCGTTCGGCAAGATCGTCACCAGCCTGGTCGATCAGGTCATCATGCCGCCGATCGGCCTGCTGCTCGGCAAGGTCGACTTCTCCAGGCTCGAATGGGTGCTGGTTTCCGACGATCCCGCCACCGCCGCGGTGGAGAAGGTCGCCATCCAGTACGGCGCCTTCGTCAACACCCTGATCCAGTTCGTCATCGTGGCCTTCGTGGTCTTCCTGCTGGTCAAGGCCATCAACCGCCTCCGCCGCGAACAGGCCGCCGCGCCCGACGCCGCCGCCGCGGCCCCCACCCTCACCGAAGCCCTCCTCGCCGAAATCCGCGACGAGTTGAAGGCGCGGCGGTAGGGGCCAACCGGCGCCAGCCCCACCACCACCGTCACCCGCGGGCTTGACCCGAGGGCCAGACCATCCTGTGCTCCGTCGAGGTAACGCGGCCGCCGACTGTCAGGGCCATCCGCACGGCACAGCCCGCCTTAACCTCTGATCCTCGGGGCAAGCCCGAGGATGACGGATGACGGAAGGCGGAGAAGGAATTTATTCCTCCCAAACCCTTGACCGCCGCCCGCGTCACCCCATGTCAGACCAGCTTGGCTGCAGAGCCCTGCGGGTCTTTGAAATCGTATCGTCCATGGACGCTTCGGCGATGTAGACTCTGCCGACTCTGCCACACCGAATTTTCGCGCAGCCGACGCCGACTCTGCCATAGCGAATTTTCCGCTTTCACCCGGGTAAAATGCCCCGGCCCGCTGGAATCCGATTCCGCGTTTGACTCTCTGTTCCATGCGGAACAAATAATGAACATTCAGCTTCTGAATGATCATGAACCCGTCGCCCATCCTGTCACAGGACCCGTTCCCGGAGGTCGCCGCGTCTCTCGAGGAGGCGTGCGCCCCCGCGCCCCGGGACATGGGCGCGGCGGTGGCGTTCGCCCTGTCGCGGCGGCGTGACGGCGACGGCCGGCCGGTGCTGATGACCGCGCCCCGGGCATGGTTCGTGGAATATGGCCGCCCCTACGGCCCCGGCATCGCCCGGACGCCCCTGATCCTCGCGCCCGTCTCCAACCTGGCCGAGGCCCTGTGGGCGATGGAGCAGGGCCTGCGCTCCGGGGCTGTGTCGCTGGGCCTCGGCGCGGTCGAGGGGGCGACGCTGGCCCAGACCCGCCGGCTCGATTTCGCGGCCAAACAGGGCGCGGCCGTCGGCCTGATCCTGTCGCGCGGTCTCGACGGCCTCAGCGCGGCCCGCCGCCGCTGGCGGATTTCGACGCAGCCGAGCGCCGTGGACCCCGAGGATGACCGGGCGCCCGGTCCGGCCCGGCTGCTCGCCGAACTGACGCGCGGGCGGGGCGAACGGCCCGGCGCCTGGATGCTGGAGCAGGATGATGAGACGTATCGTCTCCGTCTGGCTGATCGACTGGCCGATCTCGGTCCGCCGTCGATCGCTGGAACGGGCGCGCCGTCCGGCCTCGCCGCCTGAGCCCGCCCCCCAGAATCATACTGGGCCCCGCAGCCCCTTCGCCCTGATCCTGAAGAACAATCGGGGCGCGGCGGTCATCCACGCCCTGAATCCGGCCGCCCGGCGGGCCGGTCTGCGGCGCGGCCAGACCCAGGCCGACGCCCGGGCGATGATCCCCCATCTGATCTGCCAGCCTGCCGATCCCGACGCCGACGCCCGGGCCCTGAAGGCGCTGGCGCACTGGGCCGAGCGCTGGTCGCCCTCGGTCAGCGTTGACGCAGGGCGAGATGGCCTTGGCGGCGAGGGGCTGGAGGGCCTGTTCCTCGACGTCACCGGCGCGGCCCACCTGTTCGGCGGCGAGGCGGCCTTGCTGCGCCAGATCCGCCAGCGGCTGGCTGAAGCCGGAGCCCCCGCCCGCGTGGCCATGGCCCCCACCCCCGGGGCCGCCTGGGCCCTGGCGCGCTGGGGCGAGGACGAGGCGCCGATCGCCACGGACGAGACCGTCCGCGACCAGCTGGCCCCCCTGCCGGTGGAGGCCCTGCGCATCGCCGACCGGACGCTGGCGCAGGCCCGCCGCTTCGGCCTCAAGCGCATCGGCGACCTCTATCCCATGCCGCGGGCGGGGCTGGCCCGGCGGTTCCGCTCCGACGGCGGCGTCGATCTGGTCCGGCGGCTGGATCAGGCGCTGGGTTATGCCGGCGAGGCCTTGGTCCCGGTGCGCCCGCCGCCCCGTTACCGGGCATGGGAGGCCTGGGCCGAGCCGGTCGGCGATCTGGAAGGCGTCGAGGCGCGCCTGCCCGAACTGGCCGCCGATCTCGCCACGCCGCTGGAGCGCGACGGGCAGGGCGCGCGGGCCCTGACCCTGACCGGCTTCCGTTCGGACGGCCGCACCACCGCCCTGTCGGTTCGCACGAGCCTGCCGGGTCGCGACGCCTCCGTCTGGCTGCGCCTGTTCCGCGAGGCCGGTCTGGGCAAGCTGGAACTCGGCTTCGGCCTCGACGCCCTGATGCTGACCGCCGACGTGGTCGAGCCGATGGTCGCCGTGCAGACGGCGCTGGAGGCCGAGGTCCAGACCCGCCAGGCCGAAAGTCTCGCCGCCCTGATCGACCGTCTGACGGCGCGGCTGGGCGAGGCCCGGGTGCTGACCCCCGAGGCGACGGACAGCTGGATCCCCGAACGCGCCGAACGGCTCCGCCCCGCCCTCGGCCGCCCCGTCCAGGCCGATCCCGGCGGCATGGGTCGCCGCCCGATCCTGCTGCTGGACCCGCCCGAGCCGATCAAGGACCCGCTGTTCGACCTCCCCGATGGCGCTCCGGCCCGCTTCACCTGGCGCCGCGCCCCCCGCCGGGTCACCTGCGCCGAGGGTCCCGAACGCCTGTCCCCCGAGTGGTGGCGCACCGCCAGGGCCCGCACCCGCGACTATTACTGCCTCGAGGACGCCGACGGGGGCCGCTACTGGGTCTTTCGCGAAGGTCTCTACGGCCGGGAGTACGCCGGCGCTCCCGGGGAGCGGGCTCCGACCTGGTGGATGCACGGGGTGCTGGCGTGAGCGGCTGGAACGGCGACTACGCCGAGCTCGGCGTCCTGACCAATTTCAGCTTCCTCGAAGGGGCGTCGCACCCCGCCGAGCTGATGCTGCAGGCGAAGGCGCTGGGCCTCGCCGCCGTCGGCGTCGCCGACCGCAACACCCTCGCCGGCATGGTCCGCGCCCTGATGGGCGCCGAGGACGCCGACATCCGGCTGGTGATCGGCGCCCGCCTCGCCTTCACCGACGGGACCGAACTGATCGTCTTCCCCCGCGACCGCCCCGCCTACGGCCGCCTCTGTCGCCTGCTGTCCCTCGGCAAGAGCGAGGCCGTGCCCCAGCCCGGCGCCGATCCCGATGGCGAGCGGATCGAAAAGGCCGAGACCCGCCTGACCTTCGAACAGGCGGTCGCGCGGGGCGAGGGTATGATCGCCCTCGTTCCGGCTCCGGCGGCTCCTGACGCGGCTTTCGAGGCCCGGCTGACGGCGTGGCGGCGTGCCTGGCCGGATACCCTCTATCTGGCCGTCTCGCCCCTGTGGCGCGGCGACGACCGGCGGCGGCTGAACCGGCTGGCGGCGATGGCTCAGCGGACCCGGGCGCCGATGATCGCGACCAACGCCGTCCTCTACCACCACCCTGACCGGCGCATGCTGCAGGACGTGCTGACCTGCATTCGCGAGGGAACAACCATCGACAAGGCCGGCCGCCGGCTGCAGGCCAACGCCGAGCGCTTCCTGAAGTCTCCGGCCCAGATGGCCCGCATGTTCCGCGGCCACGAGGCGGCGCTGGCTCGCACCATGGACGTGGTCCGGGCCTGCACCTTCTCCCTGCGCGAGCTCAGCTACCAATACCCCGACGAACCGGTGCCTTCCGGCTGGACGGCCCAGCGCCGCCTGATCCGTCTGGCCTTCAGGGGCGCGCGGGAGCGTTGGCCCGAAGGCGTGACGCCCCGCATCCGCGATACGATCGTCAAGGAGCTGAAGCTGATCAAACAGCTGAAGTATCCGAACTACTTCCTGACCGTGCACGACATCGTCGCCTGGGCCCGACTGCAGGAGAAGCCAATCCTGTGCCAAGGCCGGGGCTCGGCCGCCAACTCCGTGGTCTGCTACTGCCTCGGCGTCACCAATGTGAACCCGGCCGAGCAGGACGTGCTGATCGAGCGCTTCATGTCCGCCGACCGCGACGAGCCGCCGGACATCGACGTCGATTTCGAACACGAGCGGCGCGAGGAGGTGATGCAGTACGTCTACCGCCGCTACGGCCGCGACCGCGCCGCCATCGTGGCGACCATCATCCACTACCGGCCCCGCTCGGCCATCCGCGATGTCGGCAAGGCCATGGGGCTGACCGAGGACGTCACCGCCCGCATGGCCGACACCGTCTGGGGTTCGTGGGGCGACGGGGTGAAGGGCGAGCACGTCGACCGGACGGGCCTCAGCCGCGACGACGCCCGCATGCGGCTGGCGCTGGAGCTGACGGCGGAACTGATCAAATTCCCCCGCCATCTGAGCCAGCATGTCGGCGGCTATGTGCTGAGCCAGACGCCCCTGCTCGAGATCGTGCCGATCGGCAATGCCGCCATGCCGGACCGCACCTTCATCGAATGGGACAAGGACGACATCGACTTCCTCAGGCTGATGAAGGTCGACGTTCTGGCGTTGGGCATGTTGACCGCCTTGCGGCGCGGCTTCGACCTGATCGCCGACAGCTATGGAAAGCGGTTCGAGCTGCACACGGTCCCGCAGGGTGACCCGGCGGTCTACCAGATGCTGCAGCGGGCCGACTCCCTGGGCGTCTTCCAGGTCGAAAGCCGGGCCCAGATGTCGATGCTGCCGCGGCTGAGGCCCGAGACCTTCTACGATCTGGTGGTCGAGGTGGCGATCGTCCGGCCGGGCCCGATCCAGGGCGGCATGGTCCATCCCTATCTGAAGCGCCGGGCCGAACGGCGCGCGGCGGAGGCGAAGGGCCTGCCCTACGAGATCGACTATCCGAGCCCCTCGCCCGAACATGGTCCGGCCGACGAGCTGAAGCAGGTGCTGCACAAGACGCTGGGCGTGCCGTTGTTCCAGGAGCAGGCCATGCGGATCGCCATGGAGGCGGCGAAATACACGCCGGCGGAAGCCAACAGTCTGAGGCGGGCGATGGCCACGTTCAGGCACATGGGGACGATCGGCGAACATGAGACGCGCTTCGTCCAGAAGATGATCGACCGCGGCTACGACCCCGACTTCGCGCGCAACTGCTTCGACCAGATCAAGGGCTTCGGCGAATACGGCTTTCCCGAAAGCCACGCCTGCTCGTTCGCCCTTCTGGTCTACATCTCGGCGTGGATGAAGCATCACCATCCGGAGGCGTTCACGGCCGCCCTGCTGAACAGCCAGCCGATGGGCTTCTACGCCCCCGCGCAGCTGGTCCGGGACGCCCGGGAGCACGGGGTCGAGGTGCGCCACCCGGACGTCAACGCCAGCGATTGGGATGCGACCCTGGAGGCGCTCGGCGAGGGCGAACCCTGCGCCCTGCGGCTGGGCCTGCGGTCGATCGACGGGTTCCGCAAGGAATGGAGCGAACGGATCATGCAGGTCCGCGCCGAACGTCCATTCGCCGAGCTGGAGGATCTGCGGGTGCGGGCAAGGCTGCCGCCGGCCGCGCTGGACCGGCTGGCCGAGGCGGACGCCTATGGTTCGCTCGACCTGACGCGCCGGCAGGGGTTGTGGGCGGCGAAGGGTGCGCCGCCCGCGTCATCGGCTCCGCTATTCGAGGCCATGGGGCTGAATGAAGCGGATGGACGGCCGCCCGAGGTCCTGCCCCGGCTGTCGGCCTCCGAAGAAGTGGTGGGCGACTACCAGACCATCCGGCTGTCGCTGAAGGGGCACCCCGTCAGCTTCCTGCGGGAGCGGCTGGCGCGGACGGGAGCGGTGACGGCCCGGGCCTATGACGATCTGCCGGACGGGCGGCGGGTGCAGGTCGGCGGGGTGGTGCTGGTGCGGCAGCGGCCCGGCACGGCCAAGGGTGTCTGCTTCATGACCATCGAGGACGAGACCGGGATCGCCAACCTGGTGCTGTGGGAGAGCGTGTTCGAGCGGTTCCGGCCGACAGCGATGGGCGCGAGGATGGTGCTGGCCCGGGGGCGGGTCCAGAGCGCCGAGGGGGTGACCCATCTGGTGGTCGAGCAGCTCGACGACTGGACGCCGGTGCTGGGAGACCTGACCCCGGGGCGATCCCCCGGCTCAGCCCATGAACCGGCGCGGGGACGGCACCCGCGGGACGTGCGGGTGCTGCCGGGGTCACGGGACTTTCACTGACCCCGGCGGCGCTCCAGCCATTTCCAGAGGGCGTTGGCGAGGATGGGCAGGAAGCCGCCGATCAGGGCCGCGGCCAGTACGATCCAGAAGCCGCCGCCCAGCCCGTAGCGGCCGACCGCCGCCCCGATCCCGGCCGCCAGCAGCGGGCCGAGCCAGGGCAGCCAGGCCGGGGGTCTAGGCATCCACCTTGATGACGCCGCGCCGGATCTGGTCCAGTTCGATGGAGTCGAACAGGGCCTGGAAATTGCCCTCGCCGAAGGCCTGGTTGCCCTTGCGCTGGATGATCTCGAAGAAGATCGGGCCGAAGGTGTCCTGGGTGAAGATCTGCAGCAGCAGGCCCTCCTCCTCGGAGCCGTCGATCAGGATGCGGTTCCGACGCATGCGTTCGACGTCCTCGCCGTGGCCGGGAAGGCGTTTGTCGATCAGCTCGAAATAGGTCTCGATGGTGTCCTGGAAGGGGATGCCGCGGCGCTTCAGCTCCTCGACCGTCTCGAAGATGTCGTCGGTGGCCAGGGCGATGTGCTGGATTCCCTCGCCGTTGTAGCGGCGCAGGAACTCTTCAATCTGGCTGTTCTCGTCCTGGCTCTCGTTGAGCGGGATGCGGATGGCGCGGTCGGGGGCGATCATGGCTTGCGAGAACAGGCCGGTCGCCTTGCCCTTGATGTCGAAATACTTCTGCTCCTCGAAGGCGAAGACGTCGCCGTAAAAGCCCGACCAGGTGCGCATCTGACCGCGGCGCACGTTGTGGGTCAGGTGGTCAAGGCAATAGAGGCCGACGGCGTTCTTGCGCTCGGCCTCCTCCCAGCCCTCGATCTCGTCCCAGCCGTCATAGAGGGAGCCACGCTCGCCGTACTGGTCGACGAGGTAGAGCAGGGAGCCGCCGATGCCCTGCAGGATGTACGGATAGCCGCCGCCGAGCGCGCCGCCGTCGTGACCCTCGGCCGGGCGGGCGCCGCGCGACACCGCGCCCTCGAAGGCGGCCCTGGCGTCGGCGACGCGGAAGGCCATGCCGTTTGCGGAGGGGCCGTGTTCGCGGGCGAACTCGCCGGCCTGGCCTTTCGGCGAGCGGTTGACCAGCATGGTGATGTCGCCCTGCTTGAGGCGGACCACCTCGTTGGCCGGGTTCACATGGGTGCGGGTGAAGCCCATCAGCTCGAGCCGGGCGACCATCGCCTCGGGCTCGGGGCCGGTGAACTCGACGAATTCGAAGCCGTCCACGCCGAGCGGATTGTCCTTGTCCAGCCGGGCGGCGGCGTCGGATTGGGGCGCGTCATGCATGGGGCGTCTCCTGAAAAGGGCTCGCGGCGGTCGCCGTCGTTGCGGCGGAACCTAGTGGCGGGAGGCCGCGAAGCCAAGGTTGCGGACGGTCACATGCAGGCGAGGCGTCTGGTCACTCCTTCACATTGGGGGCCGGGCCGTCGTGGACCCGGGCGTGGCCGTGGTGGCGCATGTGGCTCTCGTCGATCTCGGCCATCAGCTTCTTGCCCTTCTCCTTGCCGACCAGCTCCAGCAGGGCGTCGATCTTGGCTTCCACGCGGTCGTCGTTCTCCTTGGAGGAGGGCGAGCCGACGTAGAGGAAATAGGCCAGGCCGACGACCTGCCAGAGCAGCTGGAGGAACTCGGACTGCCAGTTCTCGAAGGTGTCGCGGCCCATCTCGATGAGCCAGGGCGACAGCTCGGCGGCCTGGCCGTGGGACGACTGCTCCTCGACGAAGGCGAACCAGCCGAAGATCCAGTGCAGGCCGATCGAGACGGTGAAAAAGGCCAGGGTGATCCAGGCGTAGGCGTATTTCTTCAGCATGGCGCTGTCCCTTTATGAACAAGGGCAACGCTTATCGTGGCGCTTCGGCTCCCTCGGGCGAGGGCGAACCGGCGTCCGGCGGCGGGACCTCGGCGGGCTGGACGGGGCCGCTGGCGGCGAAGTCGGCGGCGCTGTCGTCCTCGATGCTCCAGGTGGACCAGACATAGAGGCCGGCGACGACGAACAGGGCCACCACCAGCAGAACGGTCAGGCCGTTGAAGCGGGTGGTCCTCTTCGGGCCGGGTGGATCGGAACGGGCGGGGTCGGTATGGGTCACGGGCGTCTCCAGCTGTCGGCAGCCTAACCGGCGGCGCCGCCGCCGCGTTCCCGCCAGCAGCGGGATCAGGCCCCGTGCATGCCCGAAGCGCCGAGCTCCGGCGGCGCGGCCCCGCGCTCGAGCCGCATGACCAGGCGCTCGTCCTCGAACACCTCGACGCCCTCGCAGCTGGCGTGCTGCTGCAGCTGGCCGAAGGCGATGCGGGCCGCTTCGCCGTCGTGGCGGCAGTCGGCGAAATCCAGCGCCGGACGGCGGCCCCGGCCATCGAAGAAATGGAACTGGTAGATGCGCATCGCCCCCGCCCTTCTCCTGTCGCGGGTATTAAGACGCCGGCAAGGTGCGCCGTCTGTTGGGGTTTGGACATAACGGCGGTTTGCACAAGGTTGTGAGGAAAGCGGTTACAGGGGCGAGAGGCGGGGGCGAGAGGCGGGGTCAGCCGCCGTTCCGGCCCGCCGCCCGGTCGGGAAATTTCGCTGTGGCGGAGTCGGCAGAGTCGGCATCGGCGAAATTCGCTATGGCAGAGTCGGCAGGGTCGGCGCCGGCCGCCGCCGCACGGAGGCCCGGCGTGGGACGCAGCCAGACCCCGCCGTCGGCCTCCTCGGCGATGCGCATGCTGTTGAGCGCCTCCTCCTGGCACAGGTAGCGGCGCATTTCGGCCTCCTCCGCCTCCAGCGCCCTGCCGACCCGCTGCCAGCGCAACGCTCCGGCGGAGTCGCCGCGCAGCACGCAGCGCTGCATGCGGCGGTGGGCGACGAAGATCAGTTCGCAGGTGTCGATGCGGTCGAGATCGCCCTCGCTGCGCTGCTCCAGCTGGACCCCCTCGTCGGACGGGTCGAGGCCGTTGGGCGGCGTCCACGGCCGGTCGATGCGCCGCCAGCCGTTGCGCGAGGCGCGCGACCGCAGGGCCGCCATCGTCACCCCGTGGCGGCGGCAGCACTCATGCGCCGGCAGACCGGCCATGTAGTCGGCGCGGACGGCATGCCAGACCTCGGCGGGGGCGGCGCGGCGGGCGCGGGGTCGGTGGGCGGCCATGTCTGTTCCCTTTCGTTCGGAACAGTATGGGGCGGGTGCTTCCTGCGGCGCGTAGATTGGCTCGAGAAAAGGCGAAGGTGCTGGAAAGGCGGGAGGTTTTCCGCGCAGCCGTGAGGGTTCGCGCATTTTAGCCGCGCAGCATCCCGGTCACCTCCCCGTCGGCGGAGGCCGATGGGGAGGACAGATCGCCTCAGCGATCAGGAGGGGGCGGCGCAGGCGGCAAGGGAGTCGGGCGCGAACCATCCCCGGCCGGCGCCGCCCCCTCCTGGTCGCTGCTCCGCATCGACCTGTCCTCCCCATTCGCCTTCGCGAATGGGGAGGTGATGCTCCGTTCAGCCGTCCAGCGCGGCCCAGCCGAAATGGAGCAGGGGGCGCAGGTCCTCGATGAAGGCGGCGAGGGTTTCCGGCAGGTCCGGGCTGGCGATCTCGGCCCCGGTGAGGGGGCGCCGCGCGTACCACTGGAGGCGTTTGAGAGCGGGCTCCAGCGGGCCGCCGGCGTGGGCCTCGTAGCCCTTGGGCATGCGTTTGACGGCCATGCCGGGGGCGAGGCGCAGGCCGCGTGCGGTCAGGGTCTCTTCGACGGCGAGCCAGGCGTCGGGGTCGGCGGCGATGGCGCGGCGCACGCGCTCGCTGTTCTTGCGGTCGTAGAGATAGAAGCCGGCCGAGACGAAGGGGCCGCGGCCGTGGGCGTTCTCGAGGTCGGGGATCTCCACCCGTTCCACCGGGGCCTCGGCGAGCCGGGCGGCGGGGTGGGTCGAGGGATCGAGCGGGTCGATGGAGTCGGGGTCGAACGTCGCCCCGGTGACGCGCGAACCGCCCTCGGGCTCGATGTGGATATAGGCCATGCCGGGCGACATCCTGCCGCCGCCGCGCGTCAGCACGGCCGCGACATGGGTCTTGTAGGGGCTCTTGTCTTTCGAGAAGCGGGTGTCGCGGTGGATGCGGAACTGGCTCTTCGCCGGGTCGCCGGCCAGCGGCAGGCCGCGGGCGGCGCAGGCGGCGGTCGTGTCGGCGATCAGGGCCGCGAGGGCGGGCTTGAGGCGGTCGTCGTAGACGGCGCGGTTGGCCGTGAACCAGTCGCGGTCGTTGCGGGCGGCGAGGTCGGAGAGGAACCGCAGGTCGGCGGGGGCGAAGCCGGGGAAGGTCATGGGGGAGGTATAGCGGAGTGGGAGGCGGGGCGAAGTCATGGCAGGCGGATCGGATGCCGATGCCGCCACCTCCCGCCATAACCCTCCCGCCGTCACCCTCCCGCCGTCACCCTCGGGCTTGACCCGAGGGCCAGAGGCGGCGGCGCGCCGGGTGTCGGAAACGGCCCTCCCGTCGGGTTCCGGCCGGCGTTGACGGAGCGCCGGACGGTCTGATCCCCGGGTCAAGCCCGAGGATGACGGCGTTGGAGGCGGAGGGCCGCGACTGGCGTCGGGGGGCGGCGTCGCCATATGGCTCTCATGACCGACATCGCCCCCATGACCAAAACCCTGCGCATCGATTTCGTCTCCGACGTGGTCTGCCCCTGGTGCGTCGTCGGGCTGGGCGGGCTGACGGAGGCGCTGGGGCGGCTGAAGGCCGAGGGGATAGAGGCGGAGATCCGCTTTCAGCCGTTCGAGCTGAACCCGAACATGCCGCCCGAGGGGCAGAACATCGTCGAGCACGTGGCCGGCAAATACGGCTCGACGCCGGAGCAGTCGGCGAAGAACCGGGCGATGATCACGGCGCGGGCGGCGGAGGCCTGGCCGGGGTTTGAGATGAAGATGGGCGAGGAGAGCCGCATCTGGAACACCTTCGACGCCCACCGGCTGCTGCATTGGGCGGGGGAGACGGCGGGGCCTGAGGCGCAGCGGGCGCTGAAGACGGCGCTGTTCGAGGCCTATTTCACGCGCGGGGAGACGGTGAGCGACGCACGCGTGCTGGCCGGGGCGGCGGAGGCGGCGGGGCTGGACCGCGCCGAGGCGGAGGCGGTGCTGGCGGAGGGGCGCTATGCGGACGCGGTGCGGGCGGAAGAGGCGCTGTGGCGCGGGCGGGGGATCAACGGGGTGCCTGCGGTGGTGGTGGAGGGGAAGTGGCTGATCAGCGGGGGGCAGCCGGCGGGGGTGTTTGAGGAGGCGTTACGGGGGATGGCGGGGGAGGGGTAACCGCCTACTTCATTTCGAAGTGGGGAACAGGTGTCCCCGACATCTGCCTCTCGCTAAACGCGAGCTAGACGGTTGCAGGAATATCTGCAAACTCTGCCCATGAGCACAGATGATCCCGAGATGCTGGACCCTCTCGCCCCCACTGAGTCGGAGGTCGACGAGTGGTTCGATGAAGAGGACGAGGATACTGAAGCCGAAGATCCGGCTCCAACACCTCCAGAAAAATCAATCGAAGAAAAGTATGCTGACTCTCAGATCAGAGTCGTCCGATCCAATATGGACTTCAGCCTTCATATGTTGAAGGAGAGTGCGAGTTCAAATTCTTGGATTAATAGGTCTCCTGATTATCAGAGAAGGCATCGGTGGGATAGCAGGAAACGATCTCAGTTGATCGAATCCATACTCATGAACATCCCGATTCCGCCGATCTTCTTGTACGAGAATGAGTACAATCAATATGAAGTGATGGATGGCCGTCAGCGGCTTGATACCACCATCGAGTTTCTAGAAGACCGGTTTAAGTTACGGGGACTCGAATTCTGGAAAGAGCTTAACGGAAAGAGCTACAAGTCCTTGCCGCCGCTCATCCAAAGAGGGCTCTTGCGCCGGACCATGTCGGCCATTGTGCTCTTGGCCGAGACTCGTCGGTCATCTAGCGCGGAAGAACAAGATATACGTATGATCATGTTCCGCCGTTTGAATACGGGTGGCGCTGCGCTAAACCCACAAGAGCTCCGAAATGCGCTCTACCAAAGCAAATTTAACAAGGAGATTCGAAATCTCGCGAGGAGCCCTACGTTCGCGAAGGTCTGGGGAATACCTCATGTTGTAGTAGCAGAAGGTGAGTCGGTGCCGCCTGAGCTTTCGCGAAACGTTCTTTATAAGACGATGGCCGACTGCGAGTTGGTCCTCCGGTTCTTCGCGATCAGAGAAACCATCCAGATGGGGCTGCGTGCCCCCCTGCGGCGCCTTTTGGACGACTGTCTTAAGCGCCACGAGGCAGATACAGAGGAACAGGTGAACGCGTTGTCTGCCCTGTTCTCCCAATGCCTTTCGACGCTGAATGATGTGTTCGACGACAAGCCGTTTCGGCTTCCCGAGGGGCGCGTGAGTCGCCCCCTCTACGATGCGTTAATGGTCGCCTACAGTATGAATCCTGCCCCTGACGTTATTCAGCGGAAGGGAGCCATTCAAGGTGCCCTCCGTCGCGCACTCGCCGACCGCCGAGAATACAACGTGCTCATTGGCCGAGGAAATACAGTCGATTCGATAATCGATCGGGTAGAGCTTGCTCAACGCATACTCGCGGTATCCTGATGCCGGTCGACGCAATATTCGACGATTTCGAGCGCGACATGTCGATGTATGGCATGACGCTCGCTCTGATAGAGACAACATCGGAGCTACCGCACCTTGGGGACATCCCGGAGTTTGATGAAAAAAGTCTGCATGCTTCGCATCTCCACGCCATTGGTTCGCTAGCGAACCAAGTGAAGGCTGCGCAATCCGGCATTCCAGCACTGCGCGGTGCCTTGTTTGTGTTGTGTGTCGCCCGGTTCGAGTCGCTGATCCGGAGCCAGATCGAAGATTTGGCGCTACGGTCGTCCCAGAACGCGGCGAAGTTCTCGCAGCTACCGGGAGCGATGCGGGAAAACCTTCAAAGGTTGGCAGCCGACGTGATTGGGAATCCGAGGAAATATCGGATGGAAACCCACGTAAAAAGCATTGCGGTTACGCTCGCCCGGAATCTCTCCGACGAAAGCGAACCTGGGGAGATCAACAACTATTGCATCTCCATAACGCACGAAAACATGCGCGCGGAAACACTCTCAGGGTTATTCGAAAGACTTGGCATCAAGGACACTTGGAACCGGGTGGGCTCTGATACGGACCTTCAGGTATTCCTGCAGCTTCATCAGCCGGATGCGGTTACGAGTTCCGCGAAGAAGCGGCTTAATGCCGCCATCGAAAGCCGAAATAGATTTTCACATCCGTCGGGCACTGTTATTTGGCCTTCAGCCGCTGACGTAAACGATCTTATTCAGCTGCTTGTCTGCGTGGGGCGCGCAGTATCTAAGTTGATTCCTGTGTACGAGATCCAGCTAAAGCCCCAGCCTGCACCTGCACCTGCACCTGCACCTGCACCCGCGACGTAGCCGTACTGGCTGCTCAAGCTACACGGTCGGCCCGCGGCAGAGGTCGAGGGATCACACCTTCACCTCCACCACCCCGCCCCCGGCCCGGAACTTCGCGCTCATCTCCGCCATTCCGGCCTCCGCTTCCGCCAGCGAACCGCCCGCATCGTTCTGCGCCCGGGCGTCCCGCCGGATGTCCTGGCTGATCTTCATCGAGCAGAATTTCGGGCCGCACATGCTGCAGAAATGGGCGGTCTTGTGGGCCTCTTTCGGCAGGGTGGCGTCGTGGTATTTGCGGGCCGTTTCGGGGTCGAGGCCGAGGTTGAACTGGTCTTCCCAGCGGAACTCGAACCGGGCCCGTGAGAGGGCGTCGTCGTGGGCGCGGGCGGCGGGGTGGCCCTTGGCGAGGTCGGCGGCGTGGGCGGCGATCTTGTAGGTGATGACGCCGTCCTTGACGTCCTGGCGGTCGGGCAGGCCGAGGTGCTCCTTGGGCGTGACGTAGCAGAGCATGGCGGTGCCGAACCAGCCGATCATGGCCGCGCCGATGGCGCTGGTGATGTGGTCGTAGCCGGGGGCGATGTCGGTGGTCAGGGGGCCCAGGGTATAGAAGGGCGCCTCGTGGCAGTGTTTCAGCTGCTCATCCATATTGGCCTTGATCTTGTGCATCGGCACGTGGCCGGGGCCCTCGATCATGACCTGGCAGCCGTGGTCCCAGGCGATCCGGGTCAGCTCGCCGAGGGTGCGCAGCTCGGCGAACTGGGCCTCGTCATTGGCGTCGGCGATGGAGCCGGGGCGCAGGCCGTCGCCGAGGCTGAACGACACGTCGTAGGCGCGCATGATCTCGCAGATCTCGGCGAAATTCTCGTAGAGGAAGGACTCCTTGTGGTGGGACAGGCACCACTTGGCCATGATCGAGCCGCCGCGCGACACGATGCCGGTGACGCGGTTGGCGGTGAGGGGCACGAAGGGCAGGCGGACGCCGGCGTGGATGGTGAAATAGTCCACCCCCTGCTCGGCCTGTTCGATCAGGGTGTCGCGATAGACCTCCCAGGTCAGGTCCTCGGCGACGCCGTTGACCTTCTCCAGCGCCTGGTAGATGGGCACGGTGCCGATGGGGACGCTGGAGTTGCGGATGATCCAGTCGCGGATGTTGTGGATGTTGCGGCCGGTCGACAGGTCCATGACGTTGTCGGCGCCCCAGCGGGTGGCCCAGACCAGCTTGTCGACCTCGTCGTCGACGCTGGAGAGGACGGCGCTGTTGCCGATGTTGGCGTTGATCTTCACCAGGAAGTTGCGGCCGATGATCATCGGCTCGACCTCGGGGTGGTTGATGTTGTGCGGGATGATGGCCCGGCCGCGGGCGATTTCCTGACGCACGAACTCGGGGGTGACGAAGTCGGGGATGGAGGCGCCGAAGTCCTCTCCGTCCCGGACGCAGGGGCTGTTTTGCTCGCGGCGCAGGTTCTCGCGGATGGCGACGTATTCCATCTCGGGGGTGATGATGCCGGCGCGGGCGTATTCGAGCTGGGTCACCGGGCGGCCGGGGACGCCCCTGAAGACGCGGTGGTTGGAGGTGTCGAAGCGGGGGGCGAGGTGTTTGCCGCTGGCGTGGCCGTTGTCCTCGGGGCGCACGACGCGAGGTTCAGCCACCGGAGCGATGTCGCCGCGGTCGAGCTGCCAGCTGGATTTGACCCTGGGCAGGCCCTTGGTGATGTCGATGCTGACCGTGGGGTCGGTGTAGGGGCCGGAGGAGTCGTAGATCGTCACCGGCGGCTCGTTGGCCGAGGGATGGACGGCGACCTCGCGGAAGGGGACGCGGATGTCGGGGAAGAGCTCGCCGGCGACATAGACCTTGCGGGAACCGGCGCGTTCGCCGGTGGGGATGGTCCCGGTCTCCTTCATCACCTGATCGCGGGCGTCTTTAAGCGGGAGGCTATCGCTCGCGACGCGGTCGCTCGCTGCTTGAGCCTCGGACGTTTTCGGCGGGGTGACGGCGATGTTCATGGCGGCCTCGGTGTTGAGGGCGCCGGCGTCGGGCGAGCGGTCCTGTGGCGCGGACCTGTGTTTCCCATCCCTTCGCCGGCATGACCCGGATCAGGTTCGACGGGTCAGGGGATCACCCCTATCTCAGCCGCTCAGGCGCGACCCCCCGGAGAACGGGCGGAACCTGCGCCCGGCGCGTGGACGGGTCAAGCGGTGCATGGCAGGAGGGGACATGGATGTCGTCCGGCCTTACGAAACCCGTGACCGCGAGGCCTGTCTGGCGCTGTTCGACGGCAACTGCCCGCGCTTCTTCGATGCGTCCGAGCGGTCGGACTATGAGGCGTTCCTCGACGGGCTGGACGGGCCCTACCAGGTGATCGAGCGCGACGGGCGGGCGGTGGCCTGCGGCGGCCATGCGGTGGAGCCCGACGGGCGGACCGTCAGCCTGTGCTGGGGCATGGTCGAGGCGGGGCTGCACGGGACGGGGATCGGGACGGCGCTGACGCGGGCGCGGCTGGCGGCGGCGCGGGCCACCGCGGGCGCGGACACCGTGCGGCTTGAGACCAGCCAGCATACGCGTGGCTTCTACGAGCGGTTCGGGTTCGAGGTGGTGACTGTGCGCAAGGATGGTTTCGCGCCGGGGATCGACGCCTGCGAGATGCGGCTTCGGATCAATCAGGGCTCGGTCCAGCCCCGGGCGCGGAGCTGAAGGCCGGCGCGGGGGTCAGCCTCGAAGCCGAGGGTGACGGTCTCGCGGCCCTCGCCGGGGAGGTAGTCGAGCGTGGCGGTGGCGGTCTCGTCGCCGAGGACACCCTCGATCTCTACGGCGGCGGCGGTGGCGGCGCCGGTGTTGCGGACCGCGATCTCGGCCCGCCAGGCGCCGGGTCCGCCGTGGACCGCGTGCAGCCGGGGCTCGATGACGGGCGGACCGCCGGGCGCCATGGCCTCGCGCAGGATGATGACGAGCACGGTCAGGGTCAGCAGCAGGCCGAGGCCGCCCATGATCCACTCGAGGAGCGGGGGTTTCGGATCGGGGGCGGGCTTGCGGGAGGGCATGGGCTACACCAGCAGACGGGCGGCGGCGGCGCCGAGCGCGCCCGGGAAGGACAGGACCACGGCGGCGTCGACGATCTCGGTCAGGCCGTGGCCGTCGGTGCGGCCGAACACCCACAGCACATAGAGGCTGACCAGCAGGACGAGGCCGTAGCCGGCGATGGTGTAGTGCAGGAAGGCCGTCCCCGGATGGCCCTGCTCGTGCTGGCCGGCGAACCCGGCGCTGTAGACGATGGCGTGCATGAGAGCGAGGGAGACGACGATCAGGGCCACGGCGTGCCACGGCGCCATCCGGTAGGCGATCAGGATCATCTCCTCGGTCGGGGCGACGTTGAGGGCGAGGAACAGGCCGCCGGCGACCATCAGGAACAGCTCGCCGGGATAGCGGGCGTCGCTCTCGTCGCCGTCGCCGCGCCCGGCGCTGAGCTGACGCCGCGCCAGCAGGGCGCCCATGGCCCCCGGCACGGCCTGGAGAGCGATCTGGCCGACGGACTGGCGCAGTGGTCCGTCCGGTTCGAGGATGGCCATGACGGTCAGCAGCAGGACGGCGGTCAGGTAACCGACCGCCAGGGCGACGAAGGTGTCGAGCACCGCGTGGGCGAGGCCGTGATGACGGTGGCTGAAGCCGGCGTAGTAGGCGAGACCAATCAGCAGCGGCACGGCGGCGGCGAGGAAGAGCGCGAGCCGGGCCGGATGCAGGGTGAAGCCGAACCACCACATCTCCATGGTCATCAGCAGGGGCAGGCTGAACAGCAGGGCGCCGCCGAAGGCGCGGCCGAGGTCGCGGGCGTAGGCGGTTTCGCGGCGCGGCTGGACGGCGGCGGGGCTCATGGATACGGCAACGCCTGAGGGGGCGGTCCGGCTCCCGCCAGCTATTCCGGGAAGGCGACCAGCAGGGCGTCGAGGGCGGTCTCGATGCGGGCCCAGCCGGCCTCGTCGAGGGCCACGCCGCCGACGCCGGGGCGGGCGCCGCCAGACAGGGCGAGATGCTGGACGGCGGCGAGCAGCACGGCGTTGATGGCCACCGCGTCGCCGGCGGGGGGTGTGCGCAGCCGGGGCCGGCGCTCGCGCATCCACGCCTGCAGCACGGCCGAACGCTCGGCTTCGATGCGGTTGAGCAGGGGCGAGGACTCGACCAGGGCCCACGCCATCAGCCGCAAGGTCAGGGGACTGGCGCGCAGCGCTCCGAGCCAGGCCGACAGGCTCTCCCGGGCGAAGGCGCGCAGCGACTCGGTCCCGGAGGCGGGCACGGCGTCGAGGAATCGGACCAGCGAGGCGTTGGCGCGGCGGGCGATGCGCTCGACCACGCCGTCGACGCCGTCGAAATAGCGGTAGACCAGCTTGCGGTCGCAACCCGCCTCGGCGGCCAGGGTCTGGACGTTGAGACCGGGGAAGCCGTCACGCAGCAGGATGCGCTCGCCGGCCTCGACGATGAGGGCCTCGGTGGCGGGGCGGTCGCGCAAACGGGCGGGGGCAGGCGATTCGGCCATGGAGACAGCATCACGCCGGGAGGGCGGAGCGGCAAGGGGCGGGCTTGCTCACCTCCCGCCCGTCATCCTCGGACCTGTTCCGAGGATCAGGGCTGAGGGCCCGGACTGTGCGACAGGGACGGCCCCGCGACAGCGTCCGCAACTCGTTGATAGAGCACCGGACAGTCTGACCCTCGGAACAAGCCCGAGGATGACGGAAGAGGGGAAGCAGATAAGGTGCGGCCCGGCCTGCGTCGGGGGGGCGTGGCAGAGGCCGGGCCGCGGTTTGGACTAGTCGAGCGCGCATCGCCGCTTGGTCCGATCGATAAACATCACCCGGAGAATTCGGTTCCGGGGGTGGTGAGAACTTTTCTTTTATGGGGCCGGCGCGCTTGGGCGGGACCGGCGATCGGGCTAGTGACGGAGGACGCCGAAGGAACCCCGCCATGCATCTCGCCCGTTTCCCCCGCGTGCGCCTCGCCCACCTGCCGACGCCGCTGGAGCCGTTGCCGCGGCTGAGCGAGGAATTGGGCGTCGATCTGTGGATCAAGCGCGACGACTGCACCGGTCTGGCGGGCGGCGGCAACAAGACCCGCAAGCTGGAATTCCTGCTCGGCGAGGCCTTCGAGCAGGAGGCGGATACGCTGGTGACGCAGGGGGCGGTGCAGTCCAACCACGTGCGACAGACGGCGGCTGCGGCGGCGACGCACGGCCTGGCCTGCGAAGTCATTCTCGAGGAGCGGACCGGGTCGAAGGCCCACGACTATGTCGCCAACGGCAATGTGCTGCTGGACCGGCTGTTCGGGGCCGGGGTGCGGTTCGTGGCGGGCGGTTCGGACATGGCGGCGGAGCTGGAGAGGACGGCGGTCGAGGTGCGGGCGCGGGGCGGCAAGCCGTATGTGATCCCGGGCGGCGGCTCGAACCCCGTCGGGGCGTTGGGCTATGTCGACTGCGCCCGCGAGATCGTGGTCGGGGCCGACGAACTGGACCTGCGCGTGGACCGGATCGTCACCGCGACGGGCAGCGCGGGGACGCACGCCGGGCTGGTGGCCGGGCTGGCGGTGATGGGAGCGGACATCCCGGTGCTGGGCATCGGGGTGCGGGCGCCGAAGGCCCGGCAGGAGGAGATGGTGCTGAAGCTGGCGCGCGAGACGGCGGCCCTGCTGGGGCGGCCGGAGGCGGTGACGGCGGAGATGGTCGTGGCCGACTGCGATTACGTCGGCGAGGGTTACGGGCTGGTGGATCAGGGGGTGATCGACGCGCTGACGCTGGCGGCGCGGACCGACGGGATCGTGCTGGATCCGGTCTATTCCGCCAAGGCGATGAAGGGGCTGATCGCCCTGGCCCGGAAGGGCGAGTTCCGGGGCGAGACGGTGGTGTTCCTGCACACCGGCGGGGCGCAGGGGCTGTTCGGCTATGAGAGTGTGGTGGGGGCGGGGCTGTGACCTGGCTGGTCGCCGCGCTTCTGGGTGTAGCGGCTCGGGCCGGCGATCCCGCGGCGCTGGTCACGCGCTTCCTTGATCTGATGGACCGGGATCCCGTGGCCGCAGCAGCGCTGCTGGACCCGGAGGCGATGATGGGGGTTGGCGACATTGGGGGGCCGCTGACCGTTGAGACCCTGGCTGTCATCCGGTCAGCCGGCTGCGTCCATCAAGGGCGGTCGGCCGTCGATGAGGAATTGACCGCTTCATTGGACGGCGAGGCGGCGGCGGTGGTCACCGACTGGCTTTGTTCTCCGGGCGAAGGGCAGCCGGCGCGTCCGCTAACGATTAGCTTTATCGTAGGCGAGCAACGGATCGCCGGCGCCTACCTCGAATTCGCCGATGTCGAGGTTAGCAGGACGGACAATAACGAGAGCGTGGCGGACGGGCCGGCGCGCGAGGAACGGGACGCTTCCACCCCATTCCCGCAAGTCAGCGACGAGGTCGTGCAGCTGACGCCGGCCACCCGGGCGCGGCTGGAGGCTCTGCGCGCCGAGGCCAAGTTCGCGCCGCATGACTTTCCGCCGCTGGGCTATGTCGGCCCGGATACGCCGGAAGACGCGCCGGTGCTGAACGCGACGGTGAACGACTTCATCGACAGCGTGCTGGCCGAGGCTGACGGGCCGATCAGCGCGCACAGCGTCTCGGCGAAGATGCAGCCATCGCTCGACCGGCTGGACCCGCTGGCGACCGAGGATCGGGAGCGGGCGGCGGGATATCTGATCGAGGTCTGGTACATCCTCGGCTTCGAGGAACCGACCGGCCATTTCGCCCATGGATCCGGCTATCCTGTTCCGGAGGGATACGGCGAGCCCTTGCCCCCCGGGTGGACGGCCCCGGACCGACCGCGGCTTCCCGCGACGCAGGTCAGGTGACGGCGCTTCACAGCCCCCGCCTCGCGGGTCACCGAGGCCTCCGCGAACGGGTTCGGAGGCTCAATCGGCGCCAGGCGCCAGGTCGCATCGCGATCATGAGAAGATCGGGGGCGGGGCTGTAGAGGCCGGATCAGGCCGCGTCGCGCCGCGCCGGCCTGGCGTCACGCAGCTCGAGCAGGGTCGAGATCAGCCGCTGGGCCTCAATCGGCTTGGCCAGGTGACGGTCGGCGCCCGCCGCTTGCGCCGCCTCCACATGCTCGGGCAGGGCGTTGGCGGTCAGCATGATGACCGGTGTCCGGGCCCGATCCGTGGCGGTCTCGAATTGACGGATGGCCCGGGTCGCGGCGAGTCCGTCCATGACGGGCATCTGCATGTCCATCAGGACCGCGTCGAAGCTTCCGGTCGTGCACGCCTCGACCGCCATGGCCCCGTCCTCGACCAGAACCAGATCCACGTTCATCTGGGTGAGGATCAGTTCGATGACCTTGCGGTTGGTCGGGTGGTCGTCGGCGGCGAGAATGCGAAGGGGACGATCGATCACCGCTTCCGGGGCGTGCGCCGGCGTCGCGAGGGCCGCGCCGGCGTCCGGCAGGTTCAGACTGAAACGGAAGGTCGAGCCCTTGCCGGGTTCGCTGTCGCAATCCAGCGCCCCGCCCATGAGTTCCGTGAGCTGGCGGCAGATGGCCAGTCCCAGCCCCGAGCCGCCGAACCGGCGCGTCACAGAGCTGTCGGCCTGCTCGAAACGATGGAACAGGCGCTCCTTGTGCGCGGCGTCGAAGCCGAGGCCGGTGTCCTCGACCGTGAAAAGGTATCGCGGCGCCCCATCGGGTCCCATGGTCCGGGACGCCGTCAGGCGGACGTGCCCCCGTTCGGTGAACTTCACCGCGTTCGAAACGAGGTTGGTCAGCACCTGCCGGAACCGGACGACGTCGCCGACGACCTGCCCTTCGATGTCGGGCGCGACGTCCAGCAAGCACCGCAACCCCTTGGCCCCGGCGGCGGAAGCATGGAGCCGGAACGTCTCCTGGACGGTCTGACGCAGGTCGAAGGGGGCCTCATGCAGTTCGAGCTGCGCCGTCTCGATGCGGGCCATGTCGAGGATGTCGGACAACAGCTGCTGGAGAGTCTCGCCCGAAGAGGTGACGAGCGCCACCATGTCGCGCTGTTCGGGCGTCAGGTCCGTGCGGGAGAGCGCCCCGGTCACGCCAAGCACGCCGTTGAGCGGCGTCCGGATTTCGTGACTCATATTGGCGAGGAAGGCGCTCTTGGCCCGATTGGCGTCCTCGGCCTTGCGGGTCTGGTCCTTCAGGGCCGCCGCCGACCGGGTCAGTGCGAGGTGCGTCTTCCAGCCGTGGGCGGCGGAGCTGACGGCGAAGCCGACGAGCAGCGCCAGCGCCGCCGAGAGCTGGATCCGGTTCGAGGCGCCGGCGTCGTACAGGAAGGGCAGGGCCAGCACGCAGAGCGCGGGCGGGACGCCGCACACCAGCAGGTGGATCGGCGTCCGGTAGCAGGCCTTGATGATGTAGATCGAGACGCCGGACAGCAGGGCGACCGCCATGACCATGGTCGTGATCGAGGCGTCGAACCAGAGGAGCAGGCCGCACAGGACCCAGCCGCAGCTGGCCAGGAAGGAGGCGAACAGGCGCAACGCGCGCGCCGGGACCGGCGACCGCAGAACGAGGCCGGGGCTGGTCGACATCCACAGCATGATCTCGGCGGCGACGGCGAACAGCCACCAGGCCGAGGCCGCGGCGAGGCCGATGGAGGGGGCGCAGAGCAACAGGACGAGCACCGACAGCCCCACCCGCTCACGCGCCTTGCCGCGAGTGGAAGAGGCGGTCATGTCGAATTCGGCGTTGAAGCCGAGCGCGTTCAGCCGGTCCAAGACAGGTCTTCTCCTGACCTGCCCGTAACAGCGATAGGTGATTTCGACGTTAACCAGCCGCCGGCGGTCCGCGGCGGCCGCGCTGGATCACCCCGCCCCCGCCGCGATCTGCATCATCACCAGGCCGGTGAACCAGCCGGCCGCGGTGCCGATGATGTAGCCGAGGACGGCCAGCAGGACGCCGACCGGCGCCAGCGACGGGTGGAAGGCGGCGGCGGCGACGGGGGCGCTGGCGGCGCCGCCGATGTTGGCCATGGAGCCGACGCCGAGGAAGAAGCTGGGCGAACGGATCAGGAAGGCCATGGCGAACATCAGGGCCACGTGGACCAGCATCCAGACGCCGCCGATCAGGAAGTAGACGGGGCTGTCGAGGATGGCGCCGATGTTCATGTTCAAGCCGACGGTGGCCACCAGCATGTAGACGAAGACCGAGCCGACCTTGGCCGCGCCGGGGCCCTGCAGCTTGCGGGCGCCGGTGAAGGACAGGGCCACGCCGACGACGGTGGCGATGAACACCAGCCAGAAGAAGCTCGAGTCGAACGACAGGCGCTGGGCCCAGGGGAAGGTGGCTCCGAACCAGGCGGACAGCGGGTCGGCGATGGCGTGGGACAGGCCGACCGCGCCGAAGGCCACGGCGAGGATGAAGATCAGATCCTTCAGCGACGGGATTCGGGCGGTCTCCAGCTCATACGCCTCGGCCTTGTCGCGGACGCGGTCGACGGCGGAGGCGTCGGCGCGGAACAGCTTGTCGACCTTCTTCTGGTTGGCGGCGATCCACAGGACCACGGCCATCCAGACGTTGGCCACGACGACGTCGACGGCGATGAAGATCGAGAAGATGTCGGGGCCCGCGCCGTAGATCTCGTAGAGGGCGGTCTGGTTGGCGGAGCCGCCGATCCAGCTGCCGGCGACGGTGGCCATGCCGCGCCAGATGGCTTCCGGTCCGGCGCCCATCAGGTCGGGGGCGATCCAGCTGGTGAGCAGGAGGGCGATCGGGCCGCCGAGCATGACGCCCACGGCGCCGGTGAAGAACATGATCACCGCCTTGGGGCCCAGCCCGGCGATGGCCGGCAGGTCGGCCGAGACGGTGAGGAGGACCAGCGCCGCGGGCAGCAGGAAGCGCGAGGCGATGAAATAGAGCCGCGAGGTCTCGGGATCGACGACGCCGAAGGTGGTCAGCAGCGAGGGCAGGAAATAGCAGAGCAGCAGGGCCGGGATAACGGTGAAGAAGCGCTTCACCCACGGATGCGACAGGCTCGAGGCCCAGAAGACGCCGCCCAGGATGACGGCCAGAAGGCCCAGAACGACGGCGTCGTTGGTGATCAGGGCCGTCGTGGCCTCGGCTTCGGTCTGCATGGCGTCCCCTCGCGGTTTCGGCGCATAAGGGCGGCTGAGCGGCCGGTTGGCAAGCCGCCGGCCGGAAGCGGAGGCGAGATGGGCAGGATTCTGGGCGTGCTGGGCGGCATGGGGCCGGCGGCGACGACGGCCTTCATGGCGCGGGTGCAGGCGCTGACGCCGGCGCGCGGCGACGAGGATCACGTGCGCATGCTGGTCGACCTCAATCCGCAGGTCCCGAACCGGCACTCGCAGCCGGAGGCGGCGGGGCGGACGCTGGGGGAGATGGCGGTCCGGCTGAGGGACATGGGGGCGGAGGTGCTGGCCATGCCGTGCAACACCGCCCACGCCCATGCGGAGGCGATCCGGGCGGCGGGCCTGCCGTTCATCGACATGATCGCGGAGACGGTCGAGGCGGCGCGAGCGACGGGCGCAAAGCGAATCGGGGTGCTGGCGACGCCGGGCGGCGAGGCGCTGTACGTCGAGGCTCTGGCGGGTGCGGGGCTGGAGGCGGTGCGACTGTCGGGGGCGGATCGCGAGGCCTTCATGGCCGCGGTGCTGGGCTTCAAGGCCGGCGACCTCGGCGACGGGCCGCGGGCGGAGATGCGGCGGCTGGCGGCGGCGCTGGTCGCGGCGGGCTCGGAGGCGGTGATCGGCGGCTGCACCGAGGTGCCGCTGCTGCTGGAGGTGGACGAGGTGGCGGCGCCGCTGGTCGACTCGGCGGAGGTGCTGGCGGCGGCGTGCGTAAAGGCGTGTGCGTGACCAAAGCTTAAGTTGAGCCGGACGCCGCCGGGCGGCACGAAGGCGATCGAAAACGGAGAGAGCCGATGCGCCTGCTGACCGCCGCCCTGATCGTCGTCGCCGTCCTGCCCGGCGCCGCCCTGGCCCAGACCGCGCCGACCTATCCCGTGACGCTGCCCAGTCCGGGCGGCGAGGTGATCATCCCGTCGCGGGGCGGGCAGCATGCGCATGACGTGGTCGGCTACGCCCCGGCGCGCCGGGCGGGGGATACGCTCTATGTCTCGGGCGCGATCGTCTTCCGGGCCGAGGGCGAGGGGGCCGATCTGGCGGCGTTCGAGGCGCAGGTGCGGCGGACGCTGACGCAGCTGAACCGCACCCTGACGGCGGCCGGGGCGACGATGAACGACGTGGCCCTCGTCAACAGTTTCCACGTCTGGGAAGGGTCGGACTTCACCGGCACGCGGATGGAGCAGATCGAGGTCATCGCCCGGGTCTGGCGCGAGTTCGCGGACGGGCCGCGGCCGGCGTGGACGGCGGTGGGCACGACCGGTCTGCTGGGCACGGGCGGCATCGTGGAGATCCAGCTGACGGTGCATTCGCCGGCGCCCGGAGGCTGAGGGCCGCTTGCGGAGCGCGTCCCGGCGCGGCAGTGATGCCGGGTGAACAGACAATCTCTCATCATCGATTGCGACCCCGGGGTGGACGACGCCGTGGGGCTGATGCTCGCCTTCGGGGCGGCCGAACTCGAGCTGCTGGCCGTCACCGCCGTGGGCGGCAACGTGCCGGTGGAGAAGACGGCGCGGAATGCGCGGATGCTGCGCCAGATCGCCGGGCGGGAGGACGTGCCGGTGTTCGCCGGGGCGGATCGGCCGCTGCGCCGCGAACCGGCCGGGGCGGGCGAGTTCCACGGCGCCGAGGGGCTGGGCGACCTGACGCCGTTCGAGCCGGATGCTCCGTGTGCGGACGGCCATGCCGCGGACGCCATCGTCGATCTGGTCATGGCGCGGCCGGAGCGGTCCGTGGCGATCGTGGTGATGGGGCCGATGACCAATCTGGCGCTGGCGCTGCGGAAGAAACCCGGGCTGGCGGGGCGGCTGGGGCCCGTGGCGGCGATGGGCGGCGCGCGGGCGGAGGGCGGCAACATCACGGCCTCGGCGGAATTCAACATCTGGGCCGATCCGGAGGCGGCGGCGGAGGTGCTGGCCAGCGGCTGCCAGGTGGTGCTGTTCGGGCTGGACGCGACGCACCGGGTGCGGGCGACGGACGAGCGCATCGCGGCGCTGGAGGTGATCGGGACGGCGAAGGCCCGGACGGCGGCCTCGATGATGCGGTTCTCGCAGCGGATCGAGCGCGAGATCGTCGGCTGGGACGCGCCGCCGGTGCATGATCCGTGTCCGGTGGCTTGGCTTCTCAAGCCGGAGCTGTTCGAGCTGGCGGCCTGCCATATCCGGGTGGAGACGGAGAGCGAGCTGACCCGCGGGCACACGGCGGTGGAGTTCCGCCGCGAGGTGGCCGGGACCCTGCCGCACGGTTGGGCGGTCACGGCCGACGCCGACGGAGTGTTCCGGCTCATTGGGGAGAAATGCGCGTGAGGCAGGCCCCCTCCACCGCTTCGCGGTCCCCCTCCCCCTGCGGGGGAGGAGACAGGTCATGAGGATCACCGTCGTCGGCTCGATCAATCTGGATCTGGCGGCCAGCGCGCCGCAGTTGCCGCGGGCGGGGGAGACAGTGACCGGAGCGACGCTGGCGCGGCATCCGGGCGGCAAGGGCGCCAACCAGGCGCTGGCGGCGCAGAGGCTGGGGGCCGAGGTCTGCCTGATCGGCCGGGTCGGCGACGACGCCATGGCCGACGAGGCGACGGCGCTGCTGGAGGCGGGCGGGGTCGACCTGTCGCAGGTGGAGACAGACGCGGAGGCGCCGACGGGGGTGGCGCTGATCGCCGTCGATCCGTCGGGCGAGAACCAGATCGTGGTGGCGGCGGGGGCCAATCACCGGGTGACGCCGGGGCAGCTGCCGGCCCGGATCGAGGGGCCGCTGATCCTGCAACTGGAGCTGCCGCTGGAGGTCTGCGAGGCGGCGGTCGGGCGGGCCACGGACTTCGTCTGCGTCAACCTCGCGCCCGCGGGGCCGGTGTCGGACCAGCTGCTGCGGCGGGCTGACCTGATCGTGGTCAACGAGACGGAGGCGGCCTTCTACGGCGAGGCGCTGCATCAGGGCGGCGGCCGGGTGGTGACGACCCTGGGCGCCAAGGGCGCGGTGATGCACCAGCGCGGGGCCGAGATCGCCCGCGCCGCGCCGCCGAGGGTGACGGCGGTGGACGCGACGGGGGCGGGCGACGCCTTCGTCGGGGCGATCTGCGTGGCGCTGCTGGAGGGGATGGAGCCGGAGGCGGCGCTCCGCTTCGCCTGCGCGGCGGGGGCGCTGGCGGCGACGCGGCCGGGGGCCCAGCCCTCGCTGCCGACCCGGACCGAGGTCGAGACGATCATTACCGCGTCGTAACTTGGGGCGGGGCGCGCCGCTGATAGGGTCCGGTCCTCTGTTCAGACCTGATACCGGGGGACTGCCCACATGACCCGCACCGCCGCGCTTTTGGGGGCCTCGTTGCTGGCCCTCGCCTCGCCCGTGTTCGCCCAGACGGCCGCGCCGATCAGCGTGCCGCCGCTGGAGTACACCCATCGCGAACTGGCCAACGGGCTGGACGTCTACGCCATGCCCGATCCTGCAGCGGGCACCGTCACGGTGACGCTGTGGTACGACGTCGGCGGCAAGGACGACCCGCAGGGCCGCAGCGGCTTCGCCCACCTGTTCGAGCACATCCTGAGCCGCAAGACGGTCAACCTGCCGTACGGACATATCTCGACCATGGTCGAGAACGCCGGAGGCAGCCGCAACGCCTCGACCGGGCAGGATTTCACCAACTACTACGAGACGGTGCCGCCGCAGTATCTGGAGACGATGTTGTGGACCCACGCCGAGCGGATGGCGCGGCCGGTGGTCGACCAGGAGGTGTTCGACACCGAGCGCTCGATCGTCCAGGAGGAGCTGCGCCAGCGCGTTCTGGCCCCACCCTACGGCCGCTTCCAGCGCTTCGTGATCGGCGACAACGCCTTCGACGAGAGCATCTATCGGCGCAGCGTGATCGGCTCGCTGGAGGAGCTGAACTCGGCGCGGATCGAGGACGCGCGGGCCTTCCACGAGGCCTACTATCGTCCGGCTACGGCGACGATGATCGTCTCGGGCAATTTCGATCCGGCCCAGCTGGACCGCTGGGTCGACCAGTATTTCGCCGGCATCCAGAATCCGTCGCGCCCCGTGCCGGTGCTGGAGCGGCCGGTGGAGACGCCGCGTACGGCGCCGCGGATGGTCGACGCCTATGCGCCGAATGTGCCGCTGCCGGCGGTGGGGATCATCTATCCGGGCGTGCCGGCCAACCATCCGGACGCGGCGGCGCTGGACGTGATGCAGGCCATCCTGTCGCAAGGCGAGAGCTCGCGGCTGTACCAGTCGCTGGTCTACAGTAGCCAGCTGGCCTCGAACGCCGGCTTCGGCGTCGGCAGCAATGAAGAGGACGGCTCGATCACCGTCTCGGCGGTCGTGGCGCGCGGCAAGGCCATCGCCGACGTGGAGGCGGCGCTGGACCGCGAACTGGCCCGGATGCGCGACGAGCCGGTTACGGCCGCCGAACTGGCCGAGGCCAAGACCGAGATCGTGGCGGGCGCGCTGCGCCAACGCGAGACCGCCTCGGGCCGGGCCTTCATCCTCGGACAGGCGATCGTCAGCGAGAACAATCCGAAGGCGCCGGACGAGCATCTGGCGGCGGTGCAGGCGGTGACCGCCGCCGACGTGCAGCGCGTGGCGCGGACGTATCTGAACGATCAGGCGCGGGTGTCGCTGCGCTATCAGGACGAGAGCGCGCGGCCCGCGGGCGTGCCGGAGGACAGCTGGCGCAGCCCGGCGCCGATGCCGACCTTCCTGACCGTGCCGCCGGCCATCCTGCCGCCGAACGAACTGCTGCCCGAAGGTCAGCGCATGGCCCCGCCGGCGCTGGGCGAGGCCCGGCCCATGGCGACGCCGCAGGTGGTCGAGCGCCGCCTGTCGAACGGACTTCGGGTGATCGCGGCGAAATCGACCGAACTGCCGATCATGAACGCCCAGCTGGTCATCGCGGGCGGGGCGGCGGCGGATCCGGACGACCGCGCCGGCCTGGCATCGATGACCGCCGGTCTGGCGACGCAGGGCGCCGGCGGACGCTCGGCTCCGGAGATCGCCCGCACGCTGGAGGCGCTGGGCGCCAACATCGGCGGCGGCGCGGGCGCGGACAACACCACCCTGTTCGTCTCGGCCCCGATCGCTTCGGCCGACGCGGTGGGCGAGGTGGTCGCCGACGTTGTCATGGAGCCGGCCTTCGCAGCCGAGGAGCTGGAGCGCAGCCGGACGCAGGGGATCAACGCCCTGACCGTCAACCTGCGCCAACCGGGACCGCTGGCCTCGCTGGTGCTGAACCGTCTGGCCTACGGCGGCGCGGCCTATGGGCGGCCGGCGAGCGGCACGCCGGAGAGCCTGGCGCGGCTGACCCGCGAGGATGTCACCGCCTTCCACGCTCGCTGGTGGAGGCCCGACAACGCGACGCTGATCGTCACCGGCGGCATGACGCCCGACGAGGCTTTCGCCTTCGCGGAGAAGACCTTCGGCGGCTGGTCGGCGCCGGCCGGCGCCGCTCCGGCAGCGCCAGCCCGCGCGGGCGAGGTCCCGCCGCCGCGCATCGTGGTGGTCGATCTGCCGGGCGCCGGACAGGCGGCCGTGACGGCGGCGGTGCGCAGCCCGCGCCGCGCCGACGCGGCCTGGTATCCGCTGGCGGTCGCCAACAGCATCATCGGCGGCGGGCAGAACGGCCACCTGTTCCAGGAGATCCGGGCCAAGCGCGGCCTGTCCTACGGCGCCAGTTCGTCGCTCGGCTCGCGGGTCGACGGCGGGCTGCTGACCGCCGCGACCCAGACCAAGAACGAGAGCGCCGCCGAGGTGGTCGGCCTGGTGCTGGCCGAGTTCGACCGGTTGCGCACCGAGGCCGTGGACGATCAGGCTGTGACCGACCGGGAGACCTACCTGACCGGCGCCTTCTCGCGGAACCTCGAGACGACCGGCGGACTGGGCGGCTTTCTCGCCGACGCGGTCACCTACGGCCTGCCGCTGAGCGAGATCGAGGCCTATCCGGCGAAGATCAACGCCACCGATCCCGCGAGCCTGATGGCGGCGGCGCAGGCGGTCAGCTCGGAGCAGGCCTACGTCGTCGTGGTCGGCGAGTCGTCGATGTTCATCGACGCGCTCCGGGCCGCCTATCCGGACGTGGTGGTGATCCCGTCCTCGGAGCTGGATCTGAACAGCCCGACGCTGGGGCTGTAGGGACCGCCGGCCGGATCGCTTTTCCTCCCCGCGCTTCGGCGTGGGGAGGGGGACCGCGAAGCGGTGGAGGGGCTGGTTGACCCAGCCCCGCTACCGACCACCCGCCGCCGCTTGGATACCTGCAAGAACGCCGTCCAGATTGTCGCGGCTTGAGAGGGCAGGGTACCGCACAGGCGTCACCCCGCGCGCTTCCAGCCAAGCCTCCCTTCTACGATCATGCGCCGAATGCTGACGGCGGAATTTGAGGCCGTTGAGTTTGTGGCCCTTCAGGCCGCGCCAGAGCCGCGCTTCGGGCGGCGTCATATGGCGGCGCATTCTGGCAGCGCGCTGGTAGATGATCGGATCTGAAGCCACCAGCCCCTCCACCGCTTCGCGGTCCCCCTCCCCATTGCTGCGCAACGGGGAGGAAAGGCCAGAGGCTTCCTATCGGAGGTTGATCAGCCGGCCCGGAACGCCGCTATCGCGTCCACCGTCTTGCGGACGTTCGCCTCGATGCCGGCCCAGTCGCCGGTTTTCACCGCGGCGTCTGTGACCAGTTTCGAGCCCATGCCGGCGGCGACGATGCCGGAGCCGAACCATTTCGCGATGCTGGCCTCGTCGGGGTCGACGCCGCCGGTCGGCATGATCTTGGTCCACGGCATCGGGCCGAGCACGGCCTTGACGAAGTCGGGGCCGCCGACGCTGGCGCCGGGGAACAGCTTGACGATCTCGCAGCCCAGCTCGTGGGCCTGACCGATCTCGGTGACGGAGCCGCAGCCAGGGAAATACGCGGTCATGCGCCGGTTGCAGACGCGGGCGACTTCGGGGACGAGGCAGGGGCTGACCACGAAGCGGGCCCCGCGGTTGAGATAGAGCGAGGCCGTGCCGGCGTCGACGACCGAACCGATGCCCAGGATGACGTCCGGGTCGGTGCGCTGCAGCTCGCGGGCGATGTCGCCGAACAGGTCGCAGGCGAAGTCGCCGCGGTTGGTGAACTCGACGGCCCTGGCCCCGCCGCGGGCGCAGGCGCGGATGACGTTGAGGCTGACCTCGGGGTCCGGGTGATAGAAGACCGGGGCCACGCCCTGGGTCTCGAGGGCGGTGAGAACAGCGAGGCGGTCGTGGCGCATGGGATGGCTCCTGTCCGTCCTGACTTGACCGTTGCATCGCGCGCGTCAAGGCGTGGGCGATCAATCCCTGCGACGGAACCGGAGCGGCGGCAGACGGTTTCCTGAGCCGATGACCGCCACCTTCCTGTCACTTTTGCTGCTCGGCTCGGCGCCGCAGAGCGCGCCTCCGCCCCCGCCTGAACCCGCGCCGGTTTCGGAAGTCGCCGCGCCGCCGGATATCGAGCTGTCGATCACGGCCCGTGCGGACGAGATCCGCTGGCGGCAGGTCGGATCGATCTCGGTGCGGGCGTGGAGCGAGCCGACCGGCGCGATCATCGAGGAGAATCTGAGCACCGGCCTGCCGCGGCCGATCCCCGGCCAGCGGACATTCCGCAACGTCGGATGGCGGTTGCGCGCCGCGGCGACGATCGCGGCCCCGCCGCCCCGGATCGAGATTGAGGCCGGCGCGCCGTCGGCGACTGCAACCCCCGAAGGAGACCCGGAATGAAGCTCTTGCTGACGGGCGGCGCGGCCGCCGCAGTTCTGTTCTGCGCCGGCGCGGCAGCCGCCCAGACCCCGCCGCCCTCGCAGGTTCCGCCGGTCGAGCCGCTGTCGAGCCAGAGCTACACGGCGCCGACCGATCCCTCGGCCGAGCCGGACGTGCTGCTGGACGTGCCGAACCTGTCGGTCGAGGAGATCACCATCGAGGTGGAAAATCTCGAGGCCCATCTGGCCCTGGAGGCGCGGCTGGCCAATCTGCTGTTCCTGAAGGCCGGCGCCGACGTCACCATCGACAACGTCAAGGTGACCATCAAGGGCGTCGAGGCCCAGGTGCTGCTGAAGGTGCGGCTCGACAACGTGAGGCAGATCATCGACCGGACGCTGACCACAATCGACCGCAATCCGGAGATTCTGGAACGGCTGCTGACCACGGTCGACAACACCGTCGATACGGTCGGTGGAGTGGCCAACACCACGCTGCAGCCCGGAGGCGTGGTCGACAATACGGTCGGCGCCGTCGGCAACGTGGCCGGCCAGGCCGTTCCGCCGCGGCAATGATGAGCCCCTCTTCGCAACCCCAGAAGGAGACTTCCATGAACACCCTGACACGCCTCGCCCTGATCGCCGCCTTCGCCGCCGCGCCGCTGGCCGCCTGCACCCAGCAGGAGGCCGACAACGCCGCCGACAACGCCGGAGAAACCGTCCAGGATGCGGGCTCCGCGGTAGCGGACACGGCCGGCGACGCCGCCAACGCGACCCACGACGCGGCGGGGAACGTGGCCGCCGAGACCCGCGACACCGTCGATGGCGCGACCACGACGACCGAGCAGACCTCCGTCCGCGCCGGCGAGGACGGCATCGCGGTCGAGAACACCGAGACGCAGCGCTAGACGCGCAGACGACGTGAGACGGGCGGGCCGCTCCTGAGGGGGGCGGCCCGTTGGCGTTCAGCCGGCCTTCGCCAGCGCGGCGATCCGTTCGACCACGCCGCTGTCCACGTCGAACAGCGGGTCGAGGACGGTGAAGTGGTTGAGACCGGGCAGGGCTTCGTAGCGGGTCTCGACGCCCCGCGCGCCCCACAGGTCGGCCATCATGCGCGACTGGCGCAGGAACTCGGGGCTCTCGTCGCCGCCGACGAGGCAGTCGAGCACCGTGCCGCCGGGGGTGGAGCCGTCGGGGACCGGCCAGTGGACGGGGCTGAGGGCGGCGGCCTCGGCCTCGTCGAGACGCAGGGCGACGTTGAGCGAGGTCGGGATCAGGGGAGCGAGGTCGAAGATTCCGCTGAGGGCGACGGCGGCCGAGGCGCGGCCTTCGGACAGCATGCAGGCGGCCATGTGGCCTCCGGCGGAGTGGCCGAAGACGACGGGGCGCACACCGGTGCGGGCGCGCACGGTGTCGGTGGCGGCGCGGACCTGACGCAGGATTTGGCCGAGGCGGACGGCGGGGGCGAGGTCGTAGCAGGGGATGGCGAGGCTGACGCCGTGGGCGAGCAGCGCCGGGGCGAGGCCGGAGAACCAGCTGCGGTCGAGCGCCTGCCAGTAGCCGCCATGCAGGAAGACGGCCACGGGCGCGTCGTCACCGGCCGGGAACAGGTCCATGACCTCGCGCTCGCCGGGGCCGTAGGCGATCTCCAGCGGCGGATGGGCGGCGCGGGCGGCGGCGGCGGCGGCGCGCCAGCGCAGCATCACCGCCTGGTGGTCAGGCACGCGGGCGCGGTTGTTGTATTCGGCCTCGAGGTCGATCGCCGCTTCGCCCTTACCCGTCACGCCGTCATCCGCTAGACAACCCCCGACACCCGGGAGGACCGCCGCCATGATGACCGCCATCTTCGTCTTCATCAAATGCGAGCTGGGCCACGCCAACGACGTGGCGGCGGATGTCGTCGACAATGTCGAGCACGTCTCGGAGGTCTATTCGACCTCGGGCCAGTACGATCTGCTGGCCAAGTTCCAGCTGCCGAAGGACCTGGACATCGGGACCTTCGTGACGCGGTCGGTGCAGACGCGGGCCAACATCCGGGACACCTTCACGGTGATCACCTTCTCGCCGTTCTTGCCGGGCGGACGCTGACGCGCCAGCCTGTCGGGGTTGGACTCCGGAGGAGGGGACCATGATCCAGGGCGTCGCGTTTCCGATTTCCGCCGGCCTGATCGGCCTCGCCTTGCTGGCGGGCAAGCTGGGACAGGACGGCACGGCCTATTTCCCGCAAGCACTGCACGACGCGACCGTGGCCTGCGCCCTCGGGTTCCGCGAAGCCGAGGTCATGGATGAGCACCGGGCGGGCTGGTACGGCCGCCACCTGCGCGCCGCGGGAGAGTCGCCGATCTTTGACGGGTCGCGGCCGGCGCTGCGCTTCACCTGGCTGAGGTCCTTTCATGCGCCGGTGGTGATCCGCCTGAACCCGACGACGGACGGCGGGGTGCTGATGACGGCGACCGAGTTGTCGGGAAAGGGCGGCTATGACCCCGGGGGCGTCACGCGACGGATCGAACGACGCCTGTCCGCGGAAGAGAGCGCCGCCGTGGCCCGGGTGCTGGAGACGACGGGCGCCCTGGCCCAGAGGCCAAGGGACTGCGATCTCGGGCTGGACGGCGCGCAGTGGATTCTCGAGTCCGCCGGACCCGAAGGCTATCGGTTCGTGGACCGCTGGAGCCCGCGCGAAGGGCCCGTGCGAGAGTTGGGCCTGCACCTTATCGGGCTGACCGGCTGGACCTACGACGCGATCTACTGAGCGATATTTCTGGCGAACCTGACCCTGCGTCAGCGGGAGGGGCCTGCTAGCTTCTTCCGACGGAGGCGCGAATGACCGATCTGGAAATCTTCCGCGCGGAGACGCGGGCGTGGCTGGAGGCGAACTGCCCGGCCGAGTGCCGCGGGCCGGTGGCCAGCGACGAGGACCGGGTGTGGGGCGGGCGCAACGCGACCTTTCCGACGCCGGCGCACAAGGTCTGGCTGGAGCGGATGGGCGCGCGCGGCTGGACGGCGCCGGAATGGCCGAAGGACTACGGCGGCGGGGGGCTGAGCCGCGAGGAGGCCAAGGTGCTGGCGTCGGAGATGCGCCGCATCGATGCGCAGTCGCCGCTGGCCAGTTTCGGGGTGTGGATGCTGGGGCCGGCGCTGCTGCAGTTCGGGACCGAGGAACAGAAGCGGCGCTTCCTGCCGGAGATCGTGCGCGGCGAAATCCGCTGGTGCCAGGGCTATTCCGAGCCGGGGGCGGGGTCCGACCTTGCCGCAATCCAGACGCGGGCCGAGGATCGCGGCGACCACTGGATCGTCAATGGGCAGAAGGTGTGGACGTCCTACGCCGACAAGGCGGACTGGATCTTCTGCCTGGTGCGGACGGACCCGGAAGCGCCGAAGCATCTGGGCATCTCGTTCGTGCTGTTCGACATGGCGACGCCGGGTGTCAGCACGCGGCCGATCACCCTGATCAGCGGCAAGAGCCCGTTCTGCGAAACCTTCTTCGACGACGTGCGGGTGGAAAAGGCCAACCTCGTCGGCCCGCTGAATCGCGGCTGGGACGTGGCCAAGCATCTGCTGGCGCACGAGCGGACCATGATCGGGGCCATGGGCGAGATCGCCGGCGGGCGGCCGCTGGGACAGGTGGCGACCGGGTCGATCGGGCTGGACGACGACGGGCGGCTGGACGAGCCGATGCTGCGGGCCCGGATCGCCGAACTGGAGGTGGACGCGGCGGCGTTCCGGCTGGCCATGGAGCGAACGGGCGATCTGGCCAAGGCCGGGCAGGCCCATCCGGCCATCGCCTCCGTGCTGAAATATTACGGGTCGGAGCTGAACAAGCGGCGGCATGAGCTGCTGATGTCGGCGGGCGGATCGGACGCGCTGGAGTGGGAGGGCCAGCGGTCCCGCGACGGAGCGATGGCGCGCGACTGGTTGCGGACGAAGGCCAACTCCATCGAGGGCGGGACCAGCGAAATCCAGCTGAACATCATCGCCAAACACCTGCTGCAACTGCCGGGGGCGTAGGCACAACACTCCGTCGTCACCCTCGGGCTTGACCCGAGGGTCAGACGGAGCGGCGAGCGCGGTGATCGCAAGTCGGGCGCCGTGCGACGGATAATCTGATCCTCGGGTCAAGCCCGAGGATGACGAGGAAGAGAGAGCGGATGCCGCTGATCCTGACTGAAGAGCAAGCCATGCTGAAGGAGGCCGCGGACGGCTTCCTGAGCGAGAACGTGCCGATCCCGCATCTGCGGAAACTGCGCGACAGCCGCGATCCGGACGGGGTGTCGCGCGAGCTGTGGCGGGCCTTCGGCGAGATGGGATTCGCGGGAGTTGTAATCGCTGAGGAACACGGCGGCTCCGGCCTGGGTGCGGTCGAGGCGGGAGTCGTGGCCGAGGCTCTGGGGCGGACGCTGACGCCGTCGCCCTTCATGGGCTCAGGCGTGCTGGCGGCGACGGTGCTGAAGGGCGGCTCGGGCGAGCAGCAGGCGGCGTGGCTGCCGAGGATCGCCGCGGGCGAGGCGATCGTGGCGCTGGCCGTGGACGAGGGGCCGAAGCACGCGCCCGCGCGGATGACGGCCATGGCCGGGCGGTCGGGCAACGGGTTCAAGCTGAACGGGGCCAAGGGGTTTGTGCTGGATGGCCACGTCGCCGACGCCCTGATCGTGGCGGCGCGGACGGACGAGGGGGTGGGCCTGTTCCTCGTCGATCCGTCCACGGACGGTGTGGCGGTCGAACGGACGGTGATGGTCGATGCGCACAATGCGGCGCGGTTGACTCTGACCGACGTGGAAGTCGACGCGGACGCCTTGATCGGTTCGGTCGAGGGCGGAGAGGCGCTGCTGGAGGGGGCGCTGAACCTGGGCCGGGCGTGCGCGGCGGCGTCGCTGACCGGGGCCGGGGATCAGGCGTTCCAGACAACGCTCGAGTATCTGCGGACCCGCAAGCAGTTCGGTAAATTCATCGGCGAGTTCCAGGCGCTGCAGCACCGGGCGGCGCATCTGTTCTCTGAGCTCGAAATCGCCCGGGCGGCGGTGATGGGCGCGCTGCAAGCGCTCGACGCGGGGCGGGAGAATTCCGGATTGGCCGTGTCGGTAGCCAAGGCCAAGGCGGGCCGCGTCGCCGAACTGGCGGTGCAGGAGGCGGTGCAGATGCACGGCGGCGTCGGCATGACCGACGAGTTCGACGTCGGCTTGTTCATGAAGCGGGTGCGGGTGCTGAACGAACTGCTGGGGGATGCCGGCTTCCATCACGAGCGGATGGCGCGAAGCCAGGGGTTCTGACACTGTGGGCGGATGCTGTTGACTGTACTCGCCGCCGCCGCCGCCTTCGCCGCGCAGGAGCCGCAGGTGGTGAACGGCGTCATCGTGCGACCGGAATGGGAGCGGATCCCCACGCCAGAAGAGATGAGACGGCCCGCGCATACCGACTGGTCACCCCAGGGTGAAGTGGTCCTGCTGTGCACCGTGGTGAACGACGGCCGTATTGACGATTGCAAAGTCCAGCCGCCGGCACCGGCCGACCAACGCGTGACGGCCTATGCGGTCGGGTTGACCCGGTTCGTGCGGCACAACACCCGCCTGCAGGACGGTAGCTCCGCGATCGGTTTGAAGGTCCGGATTCCGATCCGGCTGGAAACGACCGAATCCTGAACGGCGCGCGACGAGGGTGGCAGCCCGTGGATGGGGCGGGTAAACCTCGTCCCACGGGAGACGACGCACCATGACGACGCGGACCAACGCGCCTGCCTATATGCCGGGGTTCGGCAATCATTTCTCGACCGAGGCGGTGGCCGGGGCGCTGCCGGAGGGGCGGAACTCGCCGCAGCGGCATCCGCTGGGGCTCTATGCGGAACAGTTGTCGGGGACGGCGTTCACGGCCCCTCGCAGCGAGAACCGGCGCTCGTGGCTGTACCGGCTGAGACCGTCGGCGCAGCATCCGGCCTACAGGCCGTTCGGGCAGGGGCTGGTGCGGTCGGGGCCGTTCCACGAGGCGCCGCCGTCGCCGAACCGGATGCGCTGGGACCCACTGCCGATCCCGGGCGAGCCGACCGACTGGATCGAGGGCTTGGTGACCTACGGCGGCAACGGGGATCCGGAGGCGGGTCTCGGGACCGGGATACATCTGTATGCGGCCAACCGGTCGATGACCGACCGGGTGTTCTACTGCGCCGACGGCGAGCTGCTGATCGTGCCGCAGCAGGGCGAACACGCCTTTGTCACGGAGATGGGACGCATCGATGCGCGGCCCGGCGAAATCGTGGTCATCCCGCGCGGGGTGCGGTTCCAGGTCGAGGTGACCGGGCCGGTGCGGGGCTACGTCTGCGAGAACTACGGCGCGGCGTTCCGGCTGCCGGACCTGGGGCCGATCGGCTCAAACGGCCTGGCCAATCCGAGGGATTTTCAGACCCCCGTGGCGGCCTTCGAGGACGTCGACCGGCAGACGGAGTGCGTGCAGAAATTCGGCGGGCGGCTGTACAGCACGACCTTCGATCACAGCCCGCTGGACGTGGTCGGCTGGCACGGCAACTACGCGCCGTACAAATACGACACGGCGCGATTCAATACGATCGGGACGGTCAGCTTCGACCATCCGGACCCGTCGATCTTCACGGTCCTGACGTCTCCGAGCGACACGCCGGGGACGGCCAACGCCGACTTCGTGATCTTCCCGCCCCGCTGGATGGTGGCCGAGGACACCTTCCGGCCGCCGTGGTTCCACCGCAACGTGATGAGCGAGTTCATGGGGCTGGTGCACGGCGAATACGACGCCAAGGAAGGCGGCTTCGCGCCCGGCGGGGCCAGCCTGCACAACTGCATGAGCGGGCACGGGCCGGATCAGGCGTCCTACGACAAGGCTGTCAGCGCGGAGCTGAAGCCGGTGAAGATCGAAAACACCCTGGCCTTCATGTTCGAGACCCGGATGCCGATCCGCACCACGGAATGGGCGCAAACCTCGCCGACGATGCAGCTCGACTACGACGACGTCTGGACCGGGTTCGAAAAGGGCCGAGTGAAATGAAGCGCCTCGTGATTCTGGCGGCCCTGTTCGCCGCCGCCTGTCAGCCGATGCCGGCCAACGGCGGCAAGACCGATCTGGTCCAGGCGGCTCCGGCGACCGAGACGCAAGCGGCCCAGACTCCGGCCGCCGCCGCGGCGGACTGCGCGCAACGCGGCGGCAAGATGCTGCCGCAGGGGCGGATGCAGACGCTGCAGTGCGTCGTGTCCTACAGCGACGCCGGGCGCCGCTGCACCGACGGCGACGACTGCCAGGGCGATTGCCGGATCGAGGACGCCGCCGGGACGCCGCACGCCGGAACCGCCGCGGTCGGCCAGTGCCAGGCCACAAGCAGCCGGTTCGGCTGCTACACCACGGTCGAGGGCGGCAAGGCCGAAGCGACGATCTGCGTCGACTGAGACGATGCATCCGGCGGCGAACGGCGGCGTTTCCGCCTCATGAACCTGGCTGAGATCGCCGCCCTGCTGGGCCTGAACCTGGGCCTGACGCTGGCGGCGGCGGCGGGCCTGTGGGCGCTGTCGCTGCGGCGGGCGGGAATCGGCTTCGTCGACGCCGCGTGGCCCTTGGGCATGGCGGCGCTGGCGGGCGTGACCTTTCTCCTCACCGAGGCCGACCCGGTCCGCAAGGGGCTACTGCTGTGGCTGGTGGCGCTCTGGGCGCTGCCGCAGGCGTGGCGGCGGCTCTCGCGAACCGCGCGCGCCGTGGCGGACGCGCGCTACGCCGCCGTGGCGGAGGATCTGGCCGCCCGGCGGGGCTGGCGCCCGGCCCGCATCCGGCTGTTGCTTTGCTTCCTGCCGCAGGGCGCTCTGATCTGGCTGACGTCCTTGCCGGTGCAGCTGGGGCAGGTCGACTTCCTCCCGCCGGTCGGCTGGATCGGCTGGACGGGCGCGATGCTCGCCGTTCTGGGCATAGGCCTCGAAGGCTGGGGGGCGCTCAGGCTGACGGCGGCGCGGAAGACGCCGGCCGCCACCGCCGCCATGGGCTGGGCGCGGCGGTGGTTGAACCGGCCCGACTATCTCGGCGACCTGGCGGTGTGGTGGGGGTTGTTCCTGATCGCCGCCGAGACCGGGCCGGGCCGGTGGTCGCTGATCGGGCCGGTCTTCCTGACGTGGGCGCTGGCCCGCTGGGCGAAGACGGAAAACCCCCGCCGCGTGAGCGACGGGGGCTGACCGTTCGACGTTTCACGCGGGCGTCATGAGCGCCCGCGGTCATCCGTCTTACTGACCCGGGTTCGCCGTCGACGGCGAGGTGTTGGGAGTGTTTTCGGTGGTCATGCCGCCGTCGGCGTTGCCGCCTTGCTGCTCGGCCGCATCGGCCTGCTCGTTGAGCGCGGTTTCCTGCGACTCGCTGGTAGCGGCGTCAGCCTGCTGCTCCAGGCCGTCAGCCTTTTCCTCGGCGGCGTTGTCGGCCGGGCTGTTGCAGGCGGCGAGGCCGGCGAAGGCGAAGGCGGCGACGGAGGCGATGATCAGCTTACGCATTGAGGGAGTTCCTTCCACAGTGGAGCCCGGATAATGCGCCGCTTCGAATTTGGTTCACGCCCGCGTGAGCGATGCGTGAGACTCCGACCTATCCGGCCTGCGAGAAGGCCACCCGGGCGGCTCCGAGCAGCGCCGCATGCTTGTGCAGGATAACGTGGGTGGGGATCGCCGCCATGTAGTCGGTGAATCGGCCCTTGCGCTCGAACCGTTCACGGAAAGGGCTCGCCTGCAGGAAGGGCAGGATGCGCGGGGCGATGCCGCCGGCGATGTAGACGCCGCCGCGCGCCCCCGTGGTCAGGGCGATGTCGCCGGCCACGGCGCCGAGGATGGCGCAGAAGCGGGCGAGGGTGGCGCCGCACGGGCTGTTGTAGTCCTCGAGCGCTTCCTGGGTGATCTGGGCCGGATCGTCGATGTGGGTTTCGCGCCCGTCGATCTCGGCCAGGGCGCGGTGCATGTTGAGCAGGCCGGGGCCGCAGATCAGCCGCTCGATGGAGACGCGGTCGTAGCGGCGTCGCAGGATGCGCAGGATCTCGTCCTCGACGGGATCGCCGGGCGCGAAACAGGCGTGGCCGCCCTCGGACGGCATGGCCAGTTCATTGCCGCGGGCGTCGCGGACGAGGGCCGAAACGCCGAACCCGGTGCCTGGGCCGAGCACGGCGATGGTCGAGTGGGGGTCGCCCTCCTCAGGGCCGCCGAGCGACGCCAGCTCCTCCCGGGGCACGACCGGCGCGCCCCAGGCCAGGGCCTCGAAGTCGTTGATCAGGCGCACCGGATCGAGGCCGAGCGTGCCGAGCTCTTCTTCGGACACGCGCCAGGGCGAGTTGGTCAGGTCGATGGCGCCGTCGGTGACCGGGCCGGCCACGGCGATGACGCCCGAGGTCGGCTTGACGTCGCAGCCGTCGATGAAGGCCTTCACGCCGCCGAGAAAGGTGGGGTGGTCGGCGCCCTTGAAGCTCTCGTGGTGCTCGAGCACCGGCTTGCCGTTGATCATGTGGGCGATGGCGAAGCGGGCGTTGGTGCCGCCGACGTCGCCGACGAGAAGGGTCTTGTCCCAGTTGACGGTCATGCGGCGGTCTCCTGCGGGCGGGCCATCAGGCGTCGACCGCGCGGTCGACGAGGTTCGGATCGGGCTGGCGGTCGTTCCATGCCGAGCCGCCGACCGGACCGGCGAAGCAGATGGAGGCGCCCTCCTCGGCGGTCGAGACCACGTGGCGGAAGGCGCCGAACAGCTCGCGGCCATATCCCCAGGCGGAGCCGCCGGCGTGATCCGCGGAACGCTCCGCCGCCGGGCGCGCGGACAGATCGATGCCGACCGTGGTCAGCACCCCTGCCTCGGGATCGAGCCGGATGATGTCGCCGTCCTGGACGCGGGAGAGCATTCCGCCGGCAAGGGCCTCGGGCGAGACGTGGATGGCGGCGGGGGTCTTGCCCGAGGCGCCGGACATGCGGCCGTCGGTGACGAAGGCGACCTTGAAGCCCTTGTCCTGCAGCACGCCGAGAGCCGGCGACAGGCTGTGCAGTTCGGGCATGCCGTTGGCTTTCGGGCCCTGGAAGCGCAGCACCACGACCACGTCGCGGTCGAGCTTGCCGTCCCTGAAGGCCTGAAGCGCGTCCTCCTGGGTCTCGAAGACGGCGGCGGGAGCCTCGACGACGCGGTTCTCCGGCTTGACCGCCGAGACCTTGATGACGGCGCGGCCGAGGTCGCCCTGGACGAGGCGCAGTCCGCCTTCGCGGTCGAAGGGATCGGAGGCGGGGCGGAGAATGTCCGTGTCGAGGCTTTCAGCGACGCCGTCGCGCCAGACCAGCTCGCCGTCGACCAGCGACGGCTCCTGGAAATAGTGATGGATGCCGGGGCCCATGATGGTCTGGACGTCAGCGTGGACGTGGCCGTGCTCCGCCAGTTCGCGGGCCACGAAGGCGACGCCGCCGGCGGCCTGGAAGGCGTTCACGTCGGCCGAACCGTTGGGATAGACCCGCGCGAGCAGCGGAGTGACCGAGGACAACTGGTCCATGTCGGTCCAGTCGATCAGGATGCCGGCCGCGCGGGCCATGGCCACGAGATGGATGGCGTGGTTGGTCGAGCCGCCGGTGGCCAGCAGGGCCACGATCATGTTGACCACGGACTTCTCGTCGATGACGTCGGCCATACGGCCCTCGCCGTTGCGGGCCAGCTCGACGGCGCGTTTGGCGGCGGCGGCGGTGAGGGCGTCGCGCAGGCCGGTCTCGGGGTGGACGAAGGCGGTCGAGGGCATGTGCAGCCCGGCCAGCTCCATCATCATCTGGTTGGAGTTGGCGGTGCCGTAGAAGGTGCAGGTGCCGGGCGAGTGGTAGGAGCCGATCTCGCTTTCCAGCAGGGTTTTCCGGTCGACCTTGTTCTGGGCGTAGAGGCCGCGGACGCGGGCCTTCTCCGCGTTCGGGATGCCCGAGGGCATGGGACCGGCGGGGGCGAAGACCACGGGCAGGTGGCCGAACGCCAGCGAGCCCATGAACAGGCCGGGCACGATCTTGTCGCAGACGCCGAGGCAGATGACCGCGTCGAAGGCGTCGTGGGTCAGGGCCACGCCGGTGGACAGGGCGATGACGTCGCGGCTGAACAACGACAGCTCCATGCCGGGGCGGCCCTGGGTGACGCCGTCGCACATGGCAGGCGTGCCGCCGGCGACCTGGGCCGTCGCGCCGGCTTCCCGCGCCGCCTCGCGGATGATGGCCGGGAAGCGCTCGAACGGCGTATGGGCCGAGAGCATGTCGTTGTAGGCGGTGACGATGCCGACGTTCGGCTGCTGGCCCCCCATGGCGACGAGCTTGTCGCGCACGGGCTGGCCGGCGAAGGCGTGGGCCCAGTTCGCGCAGCTGAGTTTGGCCCGGGCCACGCCGGAGGCGGCGGCGGCGTCCATGCGGCGCAGGTAGTCGGCGCGGCTCTGGCGCGATCGCTCGACGATGCGGGCGGTGACCTCGGCGACGACAGGATTGAGTTGGGCCATTACGCGGCCTCCGTCCAGAGGACTTCCAGCGGCGCGCCGTGAGCAATGAGGGCGGCGATCGGATGGGTGTTCGGATCGCCGGCAGCCTCCCGCTCGAACACGTCGCGCTTCTTCGCACCGGACAGGGCGAGGACGAGGCGGCGGGCGCCGGTCAGGTAGGGGATGTTGATGGACAGACGCTCGAGCGAGGGCGGCATGCCGTCGCGGCCGGCGGCGACGCCGAACACGGTGGGACGAAGCGCCGGACTGAGTAGCGACTTGAGGGCGGGATTCTGGGGGAACATGGAGCAGATATGGCCATCCTCGCCCATGCCGAGAAGAGCTGCGTCGATGCGCCCGCCCTCGGCGGCGAGGGCGTGGGCGGCCACGGCGGCGGCCCGGTCGATGGTGACCTGAGAACTGTAGAGGGGGATAAAGCGGGCGGCCGCGGCCCGGCCGGTCAGCAGGGCGCGCTTCAGCAGGGCGGCGTTGGAGTCCGATGACGTTTCCGGGACGTAGCGCTCGTCCACCAGGGTGACGACGACCTTCGACCAGTCGAGGGGCGCCAGGGCGAGACGGGCGTAGATCGGGGCCGGGGTCGAGCCGCCGGAGCCGGCGAATACGGCCTTGCCGGTCTCTGCGAGGGCCGCAGCCAGGGTATCGGCCAGACGGAGCGCGCAGGCGGCGGCCCAAGCCTCGGCGTCGGGGAAGGTTTCGATCTCAGGCATCGCCGGAGTTCCACTCGCGGCCGGTGCGCGACAGCAGCAGGTCGGCGGCCTCGGGGCCCCAGGTTCCGGCCACATAGTCGTGCGGCCTGAAGGCCGCGCCCTCCCAGGCCTCGGAGACCTCGTCGACCCATTTCCATGCCTGCTCGGCCTCGTCGCGGCGGACGAACAGGGTGGAGTCGCCATGCAGGGCGTCGAGCAGCAGCCGCTCGTAGGCGATGCGACGGCGCGGCGGGGCGGCGGTCTGGTCGTTCTGACCCCAGGACAGGCTCATGCGGATCGGCTGCAGCTGCATGCGCTGGTCGAGACCCGGCTTCTTGTTCATCACCGAGAGGGAAATGTCCTCCTCGGGCTGGAGTTCGATGACGAGACGGTTGGCCTGGATCGAGCCGCGGTCGCCGTGATCGAAGATCGAGTGCGGCACCGGCTTGAACTGGATGACGATCTCGGTGCGCTTCTCGGGCAGGCGCTTGCCGGTGCGCATGAAGAAGGGCACGCCGGCCCAGCGCCAGTTGTCGATGTCGGCGCGGACCGCGACAAAGGTTTCGGTGTCCGAAGGCGCGCCGCGCTCCTCGTCGTAGCCAGCGACGGCCTCGCCCTCGACGGTTCCGGCGACGTACTGGCCGCGGACAGTGACCCGCTCGGCCTCTTCGTGGGTGATCGGACGAAGCGAGCGGAGCACCTTGACCTTCTCGTTGCGGACCGAGTCCGGATCGAGGTCGGACGGCGGCTCCATGGCCACGAGGCAGAGCAGCTGGAGCATGTGGTTCTGGAGCATGTCCCGCAATGCTCCGTACTCGTCGTAATACGGCCAGCGGTCGCCGACGCCGACCGTCTCGCCCACCGTGATCTGCACGTGATCGATGCTGAGGTTGTTCCACAACGGCTCGAAGATGGTGTTGCCGAAGCGCAGGGCGATCAGGTTCTGGACCGTCTCCTTGCCGAGGTAGTGATCGATGCGGAAGACCTGATGCTCGGAGAAGGCGTCGGCCACGGCGTCGTCGATCTGGCGGAAGGTCTCGAGATCGCGGCCGACCGGCTTCTCGAGCACCACCCGGTCCTCGGGCTCGGCGAGGCCGGCGGCGCGCATGGCGGTGACGATGCGGGCGTAGAGCGAGGGCGAGACGGCGAGGAAGGAGGTGCAGGCCCCGTCGCCGACCTTGTCCTTGAGCGGCTTGAGGCTTTCGGCCGAGGTGGCGTCCACCGCCAGATAATCCAGACGGGCCTCCATGCGGGCCCAGGCGTCGTCAGCCCAGGCGTCGTCGGCCTTCGCCTTGGCCTCGACCGACCGCCGCACCTTGGCGACATAGTCGTCGCGGCTCTCGTCGGAACGGGCGGCGCCGATGATCTTGAGGCCGTCGGGCAGCAGGCCATCGTGCTCGAGGAAGTAGAGCGAGGGCAGGAGCATCCTCATGGCGAGGTCGCCGCCGCCGCCGAACAGCACCAGGGCCGCCATGCGCTCTCCTCAGGTTCAGGTCCCAGCTTGACCGGGAGTTTGTCTGGCCGCTTCCGCGCGTTGCGCCAAGACGTCGAGGACGTCCTGAAACACCATGTGACGGGCGCGCAGCAACACCAGCAGGTGATAGATCAAATCCGCGGCCTCGGATGCGAGTTCCGCATCGGATCCGGCCGCGCCGGCCAGAGCCGTCTCGACGCCCTCCTCGCCGACCTTCTGGGCGGCGCGTTTGGGACCCTCGGCGAGCAGGCGGGCGGTCCAGCTTTCGGCGGGGTCGGCGGCGGCGCGGGCGGCGATGGTCTGCTCCAGCCGGGCGAGGCGGCCGAGGCCCGGCGCGTCCTCGGACCCGAAGCAGCTGACGCGGTTCAGGTGGCAGGCGTTCCCGACCGGCCGGACCTTGAGCACGAGGGCGTCGGCGTCGCAGTCGGGGGTGATGGAGACGACGTGGAGCCGGTCGCCGGAGGTCTCACCCTTGCGCCAGCGGCCGCCGCGGGAGCGGGAGAAGAAGGTGGCCTCGCCGGACACGATGGTCTCGTCGAGGGCGGCGCGGTCCATGTATGCCAGCGACAGCACCTGCAGGGTGGCGGCGTCCTGGACGACGACGGGGATCAGGCCGTCGCCCTTGGCGAAGTCGAGGGTGGAGGGATCGATCATCTCTATCTCCGCTTATCCCGGCGAAAGCCGGGACCCGGTGCTCCGGGTGACGGTTCCGTCGGGCGTGCGTTCGCTCTGTCGTCCTGAAGCATCCACGCCAGACCAGACAGCACTGGGTCCCGGCTTTCGCCGGGATGAGCGGTTTTCAAAGTCATGGTCTGACCTCCACGCCCGAGTTGATGAGGAACGCCTTCAGGTCCGGGATGGAGAGCGCGCCGGTGTGGAAGACGCTGGCGGCGAGGGCGCCGGAGACATTGGCCTGCTGGAAGACGTCGAGAAAGTGCGAGGCCGCGCCGGCCCCGCCGGAGGCGACGAGGGGAATGGCGAGCCGGGCGCGGGCGGCGGCGAGCTGGTCGATGTCGTAGCCGCGGCGGACGCCGTCCTCGTCCATGCAGTTGAGGACGATCTCGCCTGCGCCGAGGGACTGCGCCTCGACGATCCAGTCGAGGGTGCGGCGGCCGGCGCCCCGGCTCGTGACCGGATCGCCGGTGTACTGGTGCACGAACCAGTCGTCGCCGTTACGCTTCGAGTCGACGCCGACGACGACGGACTGGGCGCCGAAGCGGGCGGCCAGTTCCGAGATCAGGTCCGGGCGTTCGAGGGCGGGGGAGTTGATCGAAACCTTGTCGGCGCCGTGGTCGAGGCAGCGGCCGGCCTGTTCGACCGAGCGGATGCCGCCGGCGACGCTGAACGGAATGTCGAGCAGACGGGCGATGTCGCGCACCCAGCCGTAGTCGAGGGTGCGGCCCTGCGGGCTGGCGGTGATGTCGTAGAAGACCAGTTCGTCGGCGCCCTGGTCGCGGTAGCGGGCGGCGAGGTCGGCCGCTTCGCCCATGTCGACGTGGCCCTCGAAGCGGACGCCCTTGACCACGCGGCCGTCCTTGACGTCGAGGCAGGGGATGATGCGGCGGGCCGTCACGAGCGGGCGGACTCCAGCGCCTGTTCGAGGGTGAAGCGGCCTTCGTAGAGGGCGCGGCCGACGATGGCGCCCGAGGCGCCGACGGAGCGGGCGCCGGTCAGGTCGGAGAGGTCGGCGACGCCGCCCGAGGCCTGCAGCCACAGGTCGGGGCGGCGCTGGTGGATCTCGGCCAGCAGGTCGAGATTGGGACCGGTCAGGGCGCCGTCGCGGCCGACGTCGGTGACCAGCAGGTGCCTGGCGGTTCCAGCTGGGTAGCGGTCGAGGGCGGCCCAGAGATCGATGTCGGCGGCTTCCGCCCAGCCCTTGAGGGCTGGGATGTAGCGGTCACCGTCGGCTCTCACGTCGAGGGCGAGGGTGATCCGGTCGGGCCCGAAGCGCGTCAGCCAGCCGGTCACGGCCGGGGGGTCGGTGACAGCCATCGAACCGACGACCACGCGGCTGACGCCGGCTTCGAGCAGACGCTGGATGTCGTCGGCCGAGCGGACGCCGCCGCCGGACTGGATGCGGACGTCGATGGCGGCGGCGAGTTCGCCGATCAGGCCGTGCTGCAGGGCGCGGCCGGCCTCGGCGCCGTCGAGATCGACGATGTGGGCCCAGTCGGCGCCGGCGGCGCGGAAGGCGGCGAGGCGGGCGGCGGGATCGTCGTCGTAACGGGTCTCGGCGTCGAAGCGGCCGTGCATCAGGCGCACGCAGACGCCGCCCCTCAGGTCGATGGCGGGATAGATGATCATGCGGTCCCCCGATCCCGGCTGCGCCTCGCCGGAGGATGACGACGACGGAGGGTCATGGTTCGATCTCGAGAAAATTTCGCAGGATGCGGGCGCCGGCGGCCGCGGACCGCTCGGGGTGGAACTGGCAGCCCCAGCGGTTGACGCTGCGCACGACGGCCGGGACGGGGACGCCGTAGTCGGCGCGGGCGAGGGTCGCCTCGCCGTCGGGGCAGACGTAGCTGTGCACGAAGTATGCGAAGGCGCCGTCCCCGACGCCCTCCAGCAGCGGGTCGGGACGGGTGACGGTCAGTGCGGACCATCCCATGTGCGGCACGGGGAGATCGGCGCCGGGCTCCATCCTGCGGACGGTCCCGGGGATGAGGCCGAGCATCGGCACGCCGCCCTCTTCGCTGGTTTCGAACAGCAGCTGCTGGCCGAGGCAGACGCCGAGCAGGGGGCGTGGGAAGGCGCGGAGCGGCTCGACCAGACCGAGGCCGGACAGCCGGGCCATGGCGTAGCCGGCGGCGCCGACGCCGGGCAGGATCAGACGTTCGGCGTCGGCGATCCCGGCCGGTTCGGCGGTCAGGCGGACCGTGGCGCCGAGCCGCTCCAGCGCGAACCGGACGGAGGCGACGTTGCCCGCGCCGTAGGAGACGACGGTGACCTGGCTCACAGCACGCCCTTGGTGCTGGGCACGGCTTCGCCCTCGACGCGGATGGCCTGACGAAGCGCGCGGCCGAAGGCCTTGTAGACGGCCTCGGTCTTGTGGTGGTCGTCGTCACCGGTGACCGAGACGTGGATGGCCGCGCCGAGATGTTCGGCCAGCGAGCGGAACACGTGGGCGGTCAGGTCGGTGCGGTAGTCGCCGATGAAGGGGGTGCTGAAGGTTCCCTCGAAGACCGGAAAGGGCCGGCCCGAAAGATCGATGGAGACCGAGGCCCTGGCCTCGTCCATGGGCAGGACGAAGCCGTAGCGGGCGATGCCGCGGCGTTCGCCGAGCGCCTGCTTCAGGGCCTGACCCAGCGCGATGGCCGAGTCCTCTATGGTGTGGTGCGGGTCGGTGTGCAGGTCGCCCTCGCACGACAGGCGCAGCGAAAAGCCGCCGTGCGCCGCGATCTGCTCCAGCATGTGGTCGAAGAAGCCGACGCCGGTGGCGATGGCGACCGGCCCGGGCGCGTCGAGGTCGACGGCGCAGACGATGCGGGTCTCCACGGTGTCGCGGACGGACTGGCCGGTGCGATGCGGCCGCGTGGCAGCCGGGGCGAGGCCGAGCGCGGCGAGCAGGCGCTCGTTGTTGTCGGGCCGGCTGGAAACCGGGAGGCGCAGGCGTTCGCTCGAGAGGTCCGCCGTTACGCCGAAGCGGGCGAGGGCGGCGAGGACCGCGTCGGGGTCGGAGGGGCGGGCGACAATCACGGGTCCGAAGCCGGACTCGACCGGCATGACCCGGGAGAGGGCTTTGGTCAGGCGGTCGCGCTCGGCGCGGACGAGGCCGATCCGCTGCCGCGTCTCCATCACGCGTGAGGGGTCCAGCACCTGCAGGGCCAGGCGGATGGACACCTCCGGCAGGGCGTAGGGCTCAAGCACGGAAACGAGACGGGCGAGGGTTCGGGGCTGCGCGAGCGCCGCCCCGACGCGGACTCCGGCGAGGCCATAGGCCAGCGACAGGCTGCGCAGGACGACGAGATTGGCGTGAGCGTCGAGGAGGGTCGCGGCGGACGGCGTGTCAGCGAACTCGGCGATCCCCTCGTCGATGACGAACAGGGTCGGGGCGAGACGCGCCGCCATCTCGGCTACGGCCTCGGGCGAGCCGAGGCCCCGCACGACCATGGCGCCCGGTTCGCCCCCGGCCTCGGGCCGGGCGTAGAGGGCCGCGAGCGAGCTGTACGGCTCGGCATCCGGCGCCTGGACGGCGAGGCCGTCGCGGGCGGCGAGGCGGAAGACCAGTTCCAGCCCGTGGGTCAGGCCGCGGACGGGCAGAACGCGATCGGCGACGACGCCGTAGACCTCGGCCATGCGGGCGGCGAGGGCGCGGGGCTCGGCCGGATAGCGGTCGAGGCCTTCGCCGCCGGAGACCAGCGGGGCGAAGGGGGCCGGGAGGTTGGTGATCATCGGCCGCTCCTCAGGTCGGCCGCCCGCGCGTGGCCCTCGAGGCCTTCGAGGCGGGCGAGGTGGGCGGCGACGGGGGCGAGGAGGCGCGCGCCGGCTTCGCTGACGGACTGCACCGACATGGAGGTCATGAAGCTGGCCGTGGTGAGACCGCCGAAGGTGCGGGCGGCACCGTCGGTGGGGAGGACGTGGCTGGGGCCGGCGGCGTAGTCGCCCAGGGTCTCGGCGGCGTGGGCACCGACGAAGACCGCGCCGGCGGCGGTGATGCGGTCGACGAGGACCTCGGCGTCGACGGTCTGCAGGGCGAGGTGTTCGGGGGCGTAGAGGTTGGCCACCTCGACCGCCTCGGAGATGTCGCGGACGCGGATGGCGCGGCCTTCGGCCAGCGAGGCGCGGGCGACAGCGGCCCGGGGCAGGGCTTCGAGCTGGCGCTCCACCTCGGCGAGGACGGCGTCGATATTGGCGCGGCTTTCGGAGACGAGAATGACCTGGGCGTCGGCGTCGTGTTCGGCCTGGCTGAGCAGGTCGGCGGCGGCGATCTGCGGGTCGGCGTCGCGGTCGGCGATGACCAGCAGTTCGGACGGGCCGGCGGGCATGTCCACGGCGGGGCCGCGCGGCAGGGCGGCGGCCTGTTTCTTGGCCTCCGCGACCCAGGCGTTGCCGGGCCCGAACAGCTTGTCGCAGGCGGGGATTTCGTCGTCGTCCAGTTCGACGCCGAAGGTCAGGGCGGCGATCGCCTGCGCGCCGCCGATCAGCCAGAGGGCGTCCAGACCGGCCTCGGCGGCGGCGTAGATCATGGCGGGGTGGACGCCGCCGTCCTTCGCGGGAGGCGTGACGACGACGCGCTCGCGCACGCCCGCGACCCCGGCCGGGATGGCCTGCATCAGCAATGACGAGAACAGGGGCGCGCCGCCGCCCGGGACGTAGAGACCGGCCCGGTCGATGGGCCGCCAGACGAGGCGGGAGCGGACGCCGGGCGTGGTCTCGAAGAAGGGGGTGTCCTCCGGGCGGGCGGCCTGATGGAAGACGCGCACGTTCGCGGCGGCGATGCGCAGGCTGTGGGTGGCGGACGGCGGCAGGGCGTCACGGGCGGCGGCGGCCGCCTCCGGGGTGACGGCGATGCGGCGCGGGGCGAAGCCGTCGAGCTTCAAGCTCCAGTCGGTCACGGCCGCGCCGCCGCGGGCGCGCACGTCGTCGAGGATCTCGCGCACGACGCCGGTCACATGCGCTTCGGTGCGGCGGGCGGGACGGGCGAGGGCCTCGCGGCGGCCGGTCGCGTCGAGGGTGCTCCAGTCGATCACGCGCATCACATCATCTTCTCGATCGGCATGACGAGGATGGCCGACGCGCCGGCGGCCTTGAGCTTCTCCAGCGTCTCCCAGAACACCGCCTCCTGGCAGACGGCGTGGACGGCGACGGCGTCGTCGCGGCCGGACAGGGGCATGACCGTGGGCGAGCCGGCGCCGGGCAGGATGGCGGTGATCCGGTCGAGGGCAGAGCGGGGCGCGTTGAGCATGACGTATTTGGCGCCCTGCGAGGACACCACCCCGGCCATGCGCTCGATGATGCTGTCGAGCAGGGGCTGCAGGGCGGGCTCGGCCGGGACGGGGGATCGGATCAGCACGGCCTGGCTTTCCAGCACGGTCTCGCGCGCGCCCAGTCCGTTGGCCTCCAGGGTGGCGCCGGTGGAGACGAGGTCGCAGATCGCGGCGGCGAGCCTGAGGCGGGGCGCGACCTCGACGGCGCCGCGCATGGTGACGATCTCGGCGCGGACGTTTTGCTCGTCGAGCCAGCGGCGCAGGATCTTCGGATAGGAGGTGGCGACGCGCTGGCCCTCAAGCGAGGCCGGATTGTCGTAGGCCAGCGACGCGGGCACGGCGATCTTGAGGGTGCAGCGGCCGAAGCCGAGTGGCATGATCACCTCGGCCACGGGGCCGCCGTTACGGGCCTCCTCCAGCACATTCTCGCCGACGATGCCGAGATCGCAGACGCCGTCGGCGACGAATGTCGGAATGTCGTCATCGCGGACGCGCAACAGGTCGATGGGATAGTTCTCGACCCGGTAGAGAAGATCGTTGTTTCCCTTGACCACGCGCAGGCCGGCGTCGCGGACGAGGTCGAGGCTGCGGTCGGCCAGACGGCCGGATTTCTGGACGGCGATACGCAGCCGCCCCTGAACGGTGCTCATGATCTCAACTCAGGCTTTCAGGCGGTCCAGCACGAGGCGGTAGCCCTGGTGCGGCATTTCCTTGAGGAAGCGGGCGACCCGCACGACCGTGGTCGGACTGGCCTGGGCCTCGGCGGCGATCTCGCGGTACGACCTGCCGCCGGCGTCGAGCAGCCGGGCGACCTCCCAGCGCTCGGCGAAGGCGCGCACCTCCGACGGCGTGCACAGGTCGGCGAGGAAGGCGTCGACCTCGTCGCGCGTCTTCAGCGACAGGAGGGCGTCGTAGAGGGCGACGCGGCTACGGGCGGTGGCGGCGGCGTTGCGGGGGAGGGAGTCGATCATGACCGTTCCACTATGGTGTAACAGTGGAACGGTCAAGCGGCCAACAGCGGCCGGCCTGTGGCGGAGCGCCGCGGTTCCATCTATCTGCCTGTCATGACCAAGGTTCTGATCATCGGTGCGGGACATGCGGGCGGGACGGCGGCGGCCCTGCTGCGGCAGTACGGGCACGAGGGGCCGATCGTCCTGGCGGGCGAGGAGCCGGCGCCGCCCTATCAGCGGCCGCCGCTGTCGAAGGCGTGGCTGAAGGGCGAAGCCGATCTGGAGGCGCTGCTGCTGCGCCCGGAGAATTTCTACGCCGAGCACGGGATCGAGCTGCGGCTGGGGGCGACGGCGACGGCGGTCGACGCCGCGGCCAAGGCGGTGACGTTCGCCGACGGGACGGTGGAGACGTACGACGCGCTGATCCTGGCCACGGGTTCGGCGGCGCGGAAGCTGAACCTGCCGGGAGCGGACCGGCCGGACCTGCTGGAGCTGCGGACGCTGGCCGATGCGGAGAAGCTGAAAGCGGCGCTGGAGCCGGGGCGGCGGCTGGCGGTGGTCGGCGGCGGCTACGTCGGACTGGAGGCGGCGGCGTCGGCGCGGGCGCTGGGAGCCGAGGCGGTGGTGATCGAGCGAATGGATCGGGTGCTGGCCCGGGTGGCGTCGGAGACGTTGTCCGATTTCTTCACGCGCTACCATCGGGACCATGGCGTGGAGGTGCTGACCTCGGCAGAGGTCACGGAGTTCGAGGCCAGCGGGGTCCGGCTGGCGGACGGGCGGCTGATCGAGGCCGACGCGGTGCTGGTCGGCGTCGGGGCGGCGGCCTGCGAGCAACTGGCGGCGAGCGCGGGGCTGACCTGTGAAAACGGCGTAGTGGTGGATGAGACGGCGCGGACCTCGGATACGGCGATATGGGCCATCGGCGACGTGACCTGGCGGCCGATCCCGATGCACGGCGGGCTGCGGCACCGGCTGGAGAGCGTGCCCAACGCCCTGGAGCAGGCCAAGCAGGCGGCCGCGGCGATCACCGGACGGCCGGCGCCGGCGCCGGAGGTTCCGTGGTTCTGGTCTGACCAGTACGACGTCAAGCTGCAGATCGCGGGGCTGCCGCTGCAGGCCGAGCGTCAGGTGCTGCGCGGCGACCCGGCGGCGGCCGCGTTCGCGGTGTTCCATCTGGCCGGAGACCTGATCGTCTGCGTCGAGGCGGTCAACGCGCCGGCGGAGTTCATGGCTGGGCGGCAGATGATCGGCCGGGGCACGCCGGTGGACGCGGAGCGGCTGGCGAACCCGGCGGTGACGATGAAGGCGGTGGCGGCGGGCTGAAGCAGCTCAGGCCGCGACGGTGGCGGACTTGCGGGTCGGTCCGTCCAGCCGCTCGAGCAGGGCCTCGAAGGAGACGGGGCGGCCGATCAGATACCCTTGGGCCATGTCGCAGCCCATGCCGCGCAGCAGGGCCAGGGCGGTCGGGGTTTCGACCCCTTCGGCGGTGACCTTCATGCCGAGGCCGTGAGCCAGGTCGATGGTCGATTTGACCAGCAGCGCGTCGCGGGCCGAGTCGTCGAGGCCGAGGATGAAGCTCTTGTCGATCTTCAGCTCATCGGCCCGGATCTGCTTGAGATAGGTCAGCGAAGACAGGCCGGAGCCGTAGTCGTCGAGCGACACGGCGATGCCGGCCTGGGTGAACCGGTCGAGGATGCGCAGCGCGACGTCGGGGTTGCCGACCACGGCGGTCTCAGTGATCTCGAAGCATAGGCGGGCGTCCGCAGCCTTGACCGCAGCGAGGGCGAAGTCGGCGAAGCTTTCGTCGGACAGCAGGCGGCCCGACACATTGACGGACACCATCAGGTCGTGGCCGGCGCGGCGCAGTTCGGCCTGGTCCTTGACGGCCTGATGGATGACCCATTCGGTGAGGGGCCGGATGTGGCCGGTCTCCTCGGCCATGACGACGAAGAGGTCGGGCGAGACGCAGCCCCGCCGCGGATGGGTCCAGCGGGCCAAGGCCTCGACGGCGCGAACGCCCTCGGCTCGGAAGTCGTATTTCGGCTGGTAGTTCAGCGAGAACTCGCCGTTGCCGAGCGCGGCCATCAGTTCGCTGATCAGCGACAGGTTGCCGGCGGGGTCGCCATAACGAACCGGGTCGAAGCCCATGGCCCGGCGGTGCGCCGCGCGGGCCTGGTCGATGGCGATGGAGGCGCGGTCGACGGGCGAAGCCACATTGCGGTTGATCAGGCCGGTGCGGGCGAGGCCGGCGGTCAGGGCGATATCGACCGGCGCGCCATTGAGGATCACCGGCGTCTGGGCCGATTCGCAGAGCCGGGCGGCGGTTTCGACGGCCTGGTCGTCGCTTTCCGCGCGGAGGACCAGCCCCAGCACGCCGGCGCCGACCCGGGCGACGGGCGTCGCGCCGGTCAGGCCGGAGAGCCGGCGCCCCACCGTGGTCAGCAGTCCGGCCATGGAGTCGTAGCCGATGGCGTTGCGCAGGACCTCGAAGCGGTCGATGCCGAACAGGACGACATAGACCGGCTCCGCGCCGGCGGCGGCCCGCTCGAGCGACAGGCGGTTGCCGAGTCCGGTCTCCTGATCGTGCAGCGCCATGTGGGTCAGCCGCGGGTCGTGGTCGAGCGGATTCGTCCGGCCGGGGGCGGATGAAAACAGCGCGGACAGGAACGCCAGCGGACTGCGCATCCCTTGCGCATACCCCAGTGTCATGAAGCGCGCGTAAACCGCATTCAGTTGCGACTTGTTCGCAATATCGCTTGCACGCCGCGGCCAAGCTGATAATGCGAGCGCATCGCAATATCAAACCAAGGCCTCCCGCCATGCTGTCCGGTCCCGACGCCCTTCGCGCTCTCCTGTTCGCCTCCAGCGCCGCCGGGATGCTGATGGCGGGGCCCGCGCTGGCCGAGCCGGGGCCGGAGGCGGCCGACCCGCAGGACGCCACCAATCTGGGCACCGTCACGGTGACGGGCGAACCGACCCGGCGCGAGCCGCAGTCCCCCGAGTTCGTCGCGCCGCTGGTGGATACGCCGCGCTCCGTGACGATCATTCCGCAGCAGATCATCGAGCAGACGGCGGCGACTTCCCTGCAGGACATCCTGCGCACCTCGCCGGGGATCACCTTCGGCGCCGGGGAGGGCGGCCAGCCACTGGCCGACCGGCCGTTCATCCGGGGACAGTCGTCGGGCAACAACGTCTTCGTCGACGGTATCCGCGACAGCGGCGGCCAGCAGCGCGAGGTCTTCAACCTCGAACAGGTCGAGGTCGTGAGGGGGCCCGACGCGGTCTATTCCGGACGCGGCTCGGGCGGCGGCAGCATCAACCTCGCCTCCAAGGCGCCGCGACTGACCGATTTCGCGCATCTGGGTCTCGGCGTCGGGACCGACGGCTATCTGCGCGGCACGATCGACCAGAACTGGAATCTCGGCGAGACGGCGGGCCTGCGCCTGAATCTGATGGGCTCCGAGGGCGATGTGCCGGGGCGCGAGGCGGTGGATTTCGACAAATGGGGCCTGGGACTGTCGCTGGCGGCCGGGTTGGGCACGGACACCTCGGCGACGTTCAGCTTCTATCACCTGACCAGCCACCAGATGCCCGACTACGGCATCCCGCTGTTCACCAAGATCGGGGTGCGGACGACCGACAGCGGCATTCTGGATGTGCCGTACGACAGCTTCTACGGCCTGACGGCGCGGGACTATCTGACCAATGAGGTCGACAGCCTGACGTTCGAGATGGAGCACGCTCTGACGCCGAACCTGACGCTTCGCAACGTCAGCCGCTACGCCGAGACGCTGAACGACTATGTGGTCACCAACCCCGGCGACGGCGGTCGCTTCAACACCACGCCCCCGGGCGCGGTCCTGGTCGGCGGCGAGTGGTGGATGAAGCGCGGGACCAAGTCGCGCTGGAACCCGACCACCACCATCGCCAACGTCACCGACCTGACCGGCCGGTTCTCGACCGGCGGCATCGAGCACAGCTTCAACCTCGGCCTTGAACTGGCGGAGGAAAAGAACCGCAACGCCTCGTACACGGTGGTCACCACGGGCGGCTCGGCCTGTCCGGCGCCGCTGACGGGTTTCGACTGCACCCGCGTCTACGATCCGAATCCGTCTGATCCGTGGACGGGCGCCATCACCCGCGGGGTCATCAGCACCAGCACGACGGACACCGTCGGCCTCTATGCGCTGGACTCGATCGAGTTCGGTGAGCGGTGGATCCTGAACCTCGGCGTCCGCTACGACGACTTCTCGGTCGCCGGCGTGAACGGGACGGGCACGGTCGCCGCGCCGATCTACACTCCCGTTGGCGGCGACTGGGACTTCGTCAACTACCAGGTCGGGCTGGTGTTCAAGCCGACGACCAGCTCCAGCGTCTATGCCTCGTATGCGACGTCTGCGACGCCGCCGACGATCTCGGCGGGCGACCAGAACACCGGCGGCGCCGTCGGCACGGAGCTGCTCGATCCGGAGGAGACCGAAAGCTTCGAGGTCGGGGCCAAGGTCAACCTGTTCGGCGACCGGCTGGCGCTGTCCGGCGCTGCCTTCATGCTGAAGCGCGAGAACGCCCAGATACAGGTGTCGCCCGGCGTGTTCGAACAGGCCGGCGAGGCGGAGGTGAAAGGGATCGAACTGGGCGTGTCCGGCAACCTCACCCAGGAGTGGCAGGTGTTCGGCGGCTACACCTGGATGGACTCGGAACTGGTCTCTGGCGCTTACAACAACGTCAACGTCGGCGATCCGCTGGCCAATACGCCGGAGCACAGCTTCAGCCTGTTCAGCACCTACCGCGTGACGCCGAAGCTGAGCCTCGGCGGCGGCGTCTACCACGTCTCAGACAGCTTCGGGGGCAATCAGGGCGGAGCCGGCGGTGGGGCTAACCGGATTTACGCGCCGGCGTACACGCGGGTGGACCTGTTCGCCTCCTGGGACCTGACCGACAGCGCGTCGTTGCAGCTGAACGTGCAGAACGCGGGCGACGAGGAATACATCCTGCGCACCAATGGCGTGCACCACGCCGACGTGGCGCCGGCCCGGCAAGCTATCCTGACGCTGAATCTGCGCTACTAAATCGGGCCATGCTGCTCCACATCCCCGGCGTCTTCACCAAGGACGAGGTCGCGACGCTGCGGTCGCGTCTGGACGCCGGGCCGTGGGCGGACGGCAACGTCACCTCGGGGCACCAGTCGGCGACCGCCAAGGTCAACCGTCAGCTGCCGGAGGACTCGGCCGAGGCGCGCGAGGTCGGAGCGCTGGTTCTGCAGGCGCTGAACGCCAACCCGATGTTCGTGTCCGCGGCCCTGCCGCACACGATCTTCCCGCCGCTGTTCAATGCCTATGAGGGCGGCGAGCATTTCGGCGTGCACGTGGACAACGCGATCCGCCAGCGGGGGAATGTCCGCATCCGCAGCGACCTGTCGGCGACGCTGTTTCTGGCCGAGCCCGACGACTACGAGGGCGGCGAGCTGATCATCGAGGAGATGTACGGCCCGCAGGCGGTCAAACTGCCGGCCGGGGATCTGGTGCTCTATCCGTCGAAGAGCCTGCACCGGGTCACGCCGGTGACGCGCGGGCGGCGGGTCGCGAGTTTCTTCTGGATTCAAAGCCTTGTGCGGGACGACGCGGACCGGGAGACGCTGTTCCGGCTGGATGTCGCGATCCAGAGGGTCAATGCGGAGAAGGGACCGAAGGACCCGGCGGTGCTCGAACTGACGGCCGTCTACCACAACCTGCTGCGGCGCTGGGCCGACGTCTGACGGCGACGATTTCGACTATGAAATCCCGGCGATTTCGATCACCCAAACTGACGAAAGCCCGGCCATTTCGACCAGCATGACCATCAAGGTTCGGCAAATCGACTTAAGAAGGCGAGCTCGCCGGCGCAGACGCCGGCCCGTCTAGTACACATCGCGGCGGTAACGGCCGGTTTCGGCGAGGGTCAGCAAACGCTCAGGGCCGAGGGCCTTTTCGAGGGCGGCGTGGACGCCCTGCGACATGCCTTCGAGGCTGCCGCAGACGAGGATGCTCGCGCCGCGATCGACCCAGGCGACCACTTCGTCCGCGTGCTGATCGATCAGATGCTGGACATAGCGACCGTCGCCCGGATCGCGGGAAAAGGCGCGGTCGAGGCGGCTCAGCGCGCCGGCGGCGACAGCCGCCTGAAGCTCCCCGTCGAGGAAGGCGTCACGGGTCGAGGTGCGCTCGCCGAACATGAGCCATGTGCCGCCGTGCGCCGCACCGGCGCGGGCGCGCCAGTGGGCGCGGAGTCCGGCGAGGCCGGTGCCGTTGCCGATCAGGATCAGCGGGGTTTCGGGGGCGGGGCCGTGGAAGCTGTTATTGGTGCGGATGCGCATGTCGACCGGGTCGCCAATGGCGAGTCCGCGGATCAGCCAGCCGGAGGCGAGGCCGGGCGAACCGTCCGGGCGGGTCATCAGCCGAACGATGAACTCGACGCGGGCGTCGGCGGGCAGGGAGGCGACGGAGTATTCGCGGCTGCCGGGCGAGGGGTCGCCGGGCAGGCCGACCTCGGCGATGTCGCCGGCGACCCAGTCGGGACTGTGGTCGACCGGCTCGAAGGCCAGCAGCCAGGCCTCGCCGCCCGGGCTGCCGGGGTTCAGATGGGTGCGGGCCGTCAGGCGCCAGCGATCATAGGCCGGCGGCGTCCAGTCCGCCTGCACGGCATGGCCGGTGACGACGCCGAGCTGGTGCTGCCAATGGCGGATGGCGCCGGCGTCGCCGTCGTCGACCTCGACGCGGTCGAACAGGGGCGTTGCGCCCGAGCGCTGCAGCCAGCTGTCGAGCGCACGGCCGAAGCCGCAGAAGTCGGCGTAGGTGCGGTCGCCGAGCGCGAGCAGGGCGTAGGAGAGGCCGGCCAGATCGGCGGGCGCCGTCATATGCTTGCGCGCGAACCACGACATGGCGTCCGGGGCGTCGCCCTCGCCGGTGGTGGAGGCGACGATCAGGACCCGGCCGGCGGCCTTCAGTTCGTCGGGCTCGAGATCGCCGAGCAGGACGATGCGGGCAGGAACGCCGACGTCCGACAGGCTGGAGGCGGTCATCCAGGCCAGTTCCTCGGCCTGGCCGGTCTGGCTGGCGAAGGCGACGAGCAGGGCGTCCGAGGCTTCGGCCGGGGCCAGGACGGCGGCGCGATGGGCGGCGGCGCGGCGCGCGCGCGCGCGGCTCCACGCCACGGCCGCGACGATCAGCAGCCACAGGACGACGGCGGCGGCCGCCCACAACCAGCGGACGGGGTCGGCGGTCACGCGCCCTCGTTCAACATGGCGGTGAAGGCGGGGGTGACGGTCTCGGTCATGACGCCCCCATCGCCGCGCACCACGAAGGCGGCGGCGATGTTCATGGCCTCGGCGAAGGCGCGGCCTTCCTCCGGTCCCATGACGGTCAGGGCGGTGGCCATGGCGTCGGCGTACATCGCCGTGTCGGCGAGCACGGTGACCGAGGCGACGCCGTTGTCGACGGGACGACCGGTGCGGCCGTCGATGGTGTGGCTGTAGGTCTTGCCGTAGGCCTCGAAATTCCGGATCCAGTCGCCCGAGGTGGCCACGGCCATGTCGAACAGGGCGGCGACGGTGCGCGGCGCGGGCGCGCCCGGCGCCTGCTGCAGCTCGGTCCACCACGGACGGGCGTCGGGCTTGACGCCGGCGCCGCGTAGTTCGCCGCCGATCTCGACCAGATGGTGGGTGGCGCCCATGGCGGTGAGCCGTTCGGAAACCTTGTCGACGGCGTGGCCCTTGGCGATGCCGGAGAGGTCGAGCTTGACGCCGCCCAGCTGCTGAACGGCGCGGGCGTCGCGATTCAGGCGCAGCCGGCCCCAGCCGCTGAGGGCCCTGGCGGCGGCGATTTCGTCCTCGAACGGCACGGTCGGGGCGTTGCCGAAGGCGTCGAGCGGACGCGGGCCGGGCGGGCCGAAGCCCCACAGGTCGACGAGGGCGCCGAGGGTCGGATCGACGGCGCCATTGGTGTCGTCGGCCAGTTCGAGGGCGGCGTTGAGCAGCGACCAGAACGGCTCGGACACCGCCCAGAAGCCGGGAGGGGCTGCGTTGAGGCGCGAGAGCTCCGAGCGTGGGTCCCAATGGCTGAACAGGAGAACGATCCGGTCCAGCTCGTCCTCGATCGCCGACTGGAAGGCGGCCCTGGCGAGGCCCGGCGCGGGGGCCAGACGCACGGCCCAGGTCGTGCCCATGGTCTCGCCGGCGAAGTCCCAGATGATGTCCGTGGCCGGCCGCGTGGGGACCTTGCCGTGGGTCGGGATCAGCACGCGGTTGTTCTCGCGCGGCCCGCCCTCGCCGATCACGACGGTCGGAGGGACGGACCGGTTGGGCGCGGAGGGTCGGTCGGTCAGGGCAGCACTTCCATGACCGCGACATACTGGGCGTTGGCGGCGATGGTTTCGCCCTGCGCCGGGGTGCGGACCGTGGCGTTGAGCCAGTACATGCCGGGCTCGGGCCAGGTGACGGTGAAGGCGCCGTCGGCGCCGGTGGTGACGGTCATCTCTTCCGGGTTGTCGCGGTAGCGCGTGCCGCCGCGGGCGACGGTGACCTCGACGCCGGAGGCCGGAAGACCGTCGATCGACAGTTTGAAGGTCGCCGCTTCGCCGGCCACGAGATCGTTGGGGTGGGTGACGGGGATCAACGCCAGACCGTCCGCCGGATTGGTGAAGACGGTGTCGGTCGGGGCGCCGAGGGTGACGAAGGTCTCGACGCGGCTGGAGGTGCGGGTGGCCACGACGTCGGTGGCGCCGGCCGGGATCGCGCCCGGGAATTCCGCGGCCTGGCCGCGCCAGCGCTTGTCCTCGCCGTTCTCCTTGTACGTCGCCGTGACGCCGCTCATGACGTTGGCGATCTTCCATGTGCCGGGCTGGGTCAGGTGCAGGTCGAAGGTCGAGCGGTAGCGGCCGCGCATCATGTTTTCGGGCTGGGCGGTCGAGCCGTCCGGCGCGGTGATGACCAGACCCGCGAGGTTCATGGCGGCGTGGTCCGGAATGAAGACCCCGTTGGACATGCCGGCGTCGAAACCGACCCAGGCGTCGGTTCCGGACAGGACGGTGGAGGTCGGGGCCAGCCAGGCGCGGTGGGCCTGGGCGGACATCGGCAGGGCGAGAGCCGCCAGGATACCGAGGACGGGGGCGGCGAGGAGGGCGATGCGCTTCTTCATGGGATGATCCTTAGCGGGTGACGGTGACGCTGACAGCGCCAAGTTCACTGGAGCCCGAGGCGCGGGCGGTGTTGGCGGCGCCCCAGCGGAAGGGCACCCGGACGGCCTCGCGGCCTCCCAGTTCGCGGGCTGCCTCGACCACCATCACATAGTCGCCGGCGGCCAGGCTGGAGAGGCGGGCGCCCGGGACAGAGACGGTGTGGCGGCCGGGGGCCTTGGTAGCGCTGGAGATTCCGTCGGCCGGCAGGGCCAAGGCGCGGCCGCCGCGGCGCCACCAGGTGCGCATGTCCTTAAGCCAGTCCTTGCCCTCGGCGACGTTGGAGACCTCGTACCAGACGGCGAGGGTGCGCACCGCGGTATTGTCGGGCCGCTCGATCCACACGGCGACATAGGGGCGGTGGTAGGCGGCCACCGACAGGCGCGGGATCTCGACCGAGACGTTGAGGTCGGCGGCGAGGGCGGGCGCGGCGGCGGCGCTGGCGGCGGCGGCTGTGGCGGCGAGGGTGAGCTTACGCATGGGACACTCAGTGGATGAACAGCAGGGCGATGAGGGCGGGGATCAGCAGGCCGAGACCCAGCAGCGGCCAGGTCGAGGGGCGCTGGCGGGCGTGGAGCCAGGTCAGACCGAACCCGGTGACCGCGAAGACGACGCAGGCGGCGGCGAAGACGTCGATGAACCAGTACCAGACCGGTCCGGTGTTGCGGCCCTTGTGCAGGTCGTTGAGCCAGGCCACCCAGCCGCGGGTGGTGCGCTCGCGCAGGGCCTCGCCGGTGGCGCGGTCGATGGTCAGCCAGCCGTCGCCGCCGGGTTCGGGCAGGGCGACATAGATCTCGTCGGCGGTGGTTTCGGTGGGGCGGCCGGCGATGCGAACCTTGAGGGCATCCGAGGCCCAGCGGGCGACGGCGTCAGGGACCGGGTCGGTGGTCTCTTCCGGAAAGGCCTCCAGGCGCTCGAGCAGCGGCGCGGGCAGGGCGGCGGTCTGCTCGACGGTGACCGGCTCGGCGGGGATGTCGGCGGCGTGGTTCAGGGTGATGCCGGTGACCGCGAAGAGCAGCAGGCCGATCAGGCTGAGGGCGGCGGAAATCCAGTGCCACTGATGCAGCTGCTTGAGCCAGAACGAGCGTCTGGCGTTGAGGGCCTTCGGGGGCCTGACGGGAGCGGCGGCTTCGGTCACGTCCGGCTTGTGCCGAAGTTGCGAACGGTTTGCAATAGCGTCAGCGTGACAGTCTGACGCCGAAACTCAGCGTTCGCGGCGGTCCGAAGCCGGCGACGCCGGCGCCGGTCTCCGACACCTCGACCCCGGCGTCGAACAGGTTGGCGGCGGCGAGCCAGACGGTGGCGGAGGGCGTCACGGCCCAGTCGGCGCGCAGGTCGACGGTGGCGGCCGCCTCAAGCACCCGACTGTTGAGATCATCCTCGAAGCGGCGGCTCTCCCAGCGCAGGTCGCTGAAGAAAGACAACCGGCCCGTCGCGACCCACTCCAGTCCGGCGGCGGCGCTCCAGACCGGAGCCTGGGCGGGGCGCAGGCCGGTCAGTTGCGAGGCCATGGCGCCGCCGTCGACGCGGGCGTCGGTGGCGGACACGGCGGCCCTGAGGGAGAGGGCGTCGGTCAGGTCGATGCGGCCGTCGAGTTCGATCCCGCTCGCCTCGATGGTCCCGGCGTTCATGCGCTGGCGCAGTACGCCGCCCGCGGGGACGAAGCCGGCGCGGGGGAAGGTTCCGGGCCCCTGGCCGATCGTGACATTGACGATGGCGTCCTCGATCGTGGTCCAGAAGGCGGTGGCGGTCAGTTCGGCGCGGCTCCCGGACCAGGCCCAGCCCGCCTCCACTCCGGTGAGGCGCTCCGGCTCCAGGGCGGCGTTGGCCTCGGTCAGGTCGTTGCCGACCCGGAACGGGCGGTGCAGTTCGTTGAGGGTGGCGGGACGAAAGCCGGTGTAGGCGGCGAGGCGCAGGGCCTGTCCCTGTCCGATGTCCCGGCGGACGGCGAGACGGGCGCTGACCACCTCGCCGGAGCGGTCGGGGTCGGTCTCGTCCAGCGTGGGCAGGCCGGTGGCGAGGTCGGTTTCGAGGCGGCGACCCTCCTCGTTGCGCCAGCCGTCGTAGCGGAGACCGCCGGCGACCAGCCACGGACCGGACGACCAGCCGCCCTCGGCGTAGACCCCGGCCACGGAGGTCTCCCCGCCGGCGACGCGGCTACGGGTGAAGCCCGCCCCGAGATTGCGGAAGCGCTCGCGCGTCTCGCCCTCGTTGAAGCGGGCGTCGGCGCCGAGCTCCCATTCGACACGGGCGGCGCCGCTGACCACGATCCGGCGCAGGGCGGCGTTAAGGCCCCAGCCGGTCGCAGGGGTTTCGAACTGATCGTTGGCGGGGGTGGTCGAAGCGCGGTCGGCGCCGACGGCGACGGAGGTGTTGGCGAGGTCGCTCTCGCGGCGCCAGGCCTGCAGGCGCCAGCCGGGCCGGTCGGCGAGGGGCTGAACGGCGGCGGCCGCCGACAGCAGATTTCCGCTGGCCGTGGCCCGAGCGCCGGCGAGGCCGGACCCGCGGTCCTCCTCGAAGGCGGAAGCGCGCAGGGAGATCATGGCCTCGGAGACCGGGAGGTCGGCGCGCAAGGCGGCGCTGCGCACCTCCAGGTCGAGCGGGGTGTCGGCGGCACCGGCGTCCGGGCCGCGAACGGGAACGTAGCCGTCGCTGGTTTCGTAGAGGCCGGAGGCGACGAGGCGGACGGGTCCGGCGTCCGCGGCGCCGGAAAAACCAAGGCGGGCGCCGCCGCGTTCGCTCACCGAGGCGTCGAGCGCGCCGCCGCCGTCGCGCTCACGCAGCTGGATGACGCCGGTCAGAGCCCCCGCGCCGTACGGGCCGGCGCCGGAGCCGCGCACGATATCGAGTCCGGACAGGCTCTCGGTCGGAACCTGCGACCAGATCACCCAGCCGCCGAACGGATCGTTCAGCGGCACGCCGTCGAGGGTGACGAGGGTGCGGCCGGCGCCGGAGGGGGCGATGGCGCGCAGGGAGATGCCCTGCGTGGTCGGGTTGGCCGACTGGCTGGAGGTGCGGCGGAACAGGGAGACCGCGGGCACGGACGCCAGCGCCTCGTCCAGACGCTGCTGGCCGCGCAGGTCCTGCTCGTCCAGGCGGATGACGGAGAAGGCGGCCTCGCCGGCGGCGGGCGGCAGGCGGGCGCCGGTGACGATGACTTCGGGAAGCTGCGGCGGGACGTCCTGGATCATCCGCCGGAAGCGCGCAGGCGCTCAAGAAGCTCCGCCGCGAACACCGACAGGGTGTCGTCGCGGGCGCCCATGATGACGATCCGGTCGCCGGGGCGGGCGATGTCGATCAGTCGATCACCGCAGGCTTCGCGGGTGGGCAGGGCCTCGGCGGCGCGGCCGCCGGCGCGGATGCCCGAGGCGATATCCTCCGAGCCGACGCTGCGGTCGGTCGTGCCCCCGTAATAGACCGGCTCGGGCATGAGCAGGACGTCGTCCTCGCGCAGCAGGCCGGTGAAGCCGTCGATGAACTCGTCGCGCATATGCTTCAGCGGGCCGAAGCCGTGCGGCTGGAACAGGATCAGCAGGCGGCCGTCGAATGCGTGCAGGGTCTTGAGGGTGGCGGCGATCTTGTCCGGGTTGTGGGCGAAGTCGTCGATGACGGTGACGCCGTTGGCGGTCCCGACCACCTCCATGCGGCGGCGGATGCCGGCGAAGGCTTCGAGCGCGGCGACGGCCTGGTCGAGCGGCACGCCGACGGCCCGGGCGGCGCCGAGGGCGGCGAGGGCGTTGGCGACGTTGTGGGCGCCGGGGACCGGCAGCCTCACCGGGATGTCCGCTCCGGCGCCGCGCCCGGTCAGCCGGAACCGCATCCCCGTCGGCAGCGGTTCGAGGTCGTGGGCGGAGATGTCGGCGGTTTCCTCGCCGAGGGCGAAGGTGACCACCGCGTCGCCGCGTCCGGCCTCGACCATGCGCTGGGCCAGCGCCGCCGTCTCCGGGTTATCGAGGTTGAGCACGGCGGTCGCGGACCGGCCGGTGAAGCCGCCGAACAGGTCGCGAAGCTCCTCCATCGACTTGTGATCGAGCGAGATGTTGGAGACCACGGCGACGGTCGGGTCGTAGCGGGCGATGGAGCCGTCGGACTCGTCGACCTCGGAGACGAAGAACTCGCGGCCGCCGATCAGGGCGCTGGCGAACGGGTGGTCGGCGTCCGCGAAATTCTTCATCACCGCCCCGTTCATGACGGTGGGCTCGCGGCCGGCGGTGTGAAGGATCCAGGCGATCATGCCGGTGATGGTCGACTTGCCGCTGGTGCCGGCGACGCCGATCGAGGTCGGGGCGGCGTTGAACAGCTGGCTGAGCAGTTCCGGCCGGGTGACGATGCGGGCGCCGGCGCGGCGGGCGGCGCCGATGTCGGGGACGGCAGCCTCGATGGCGCCGGTGGCGACGACGATCTGATCCGGCCGGGCGACGCCGGAGCCGTCCTGCGGGTGCAGGGTGACGCCGTGCGCCTCGAGCCAGGCGAATTTCTCGGGCGTGCGGCCCTGGTCGCGGGAGCGGTCGGAGCCCTCGATGCGCGCTCCTTGCGCCTGCACGATCATGGCCAGGGGGAGCATGCCCGAGCCGCCGATGCCGCAGAAGAAATAGTCGTCGTTCGCCATGGGAGCTGAGTAGAGGGCCGGGCGGCGGAGGGAAAGGTGCAAGCGGGGAGGTGCGGCTTTCGGAAACGGTCTGGCTCCCCTAAGCTGCACACAGATCCGGAATTTGGTGGCCGATGACATCTAATGCCCTCCCCGCCTTGGTCGCTCGCGTTCTCGCTATGCTCTTCGGAAAGACGTCGAGCGAGAACGACAAGGCGCAGATGCTGGCGGAACGGCCGCCGCGGTGGGCCGGGCGAATCATCTCCGCTCTCTATCTGGTCTGGTTCCTGCTTTTCAGCCTGTGGGGGGTCGGCAAGCTTGGTTGGCTGCCCGAGGACCGCGAGACCTTCACCATCTGGTGGCTCATCGCGATCAATGGCTACGGCGTCGTCGTGCAATGGATCAGCTATAGCGTCGATCGCCACTACAGGACGAAGGCCCGCCGCGGGCTGAGGTCGGCAGCCGCAGAATGAAGATCGGCATCGTCAACGCCAGTTCGCGCTTCAACCGGGAGCGGGCGGACGCCGTGCATGACTGGTTCGCGACCCATGTGCCCGACGGGTCGGTCAAGGTGGTGTTCCATCCGGCCAGCTTCGGCAAGCACGGGCATTTCGGTGGCGACGACGCCAGCCGGGCGGCGGCCTTCGTCGAATACGCCAACGATCCGCGGCTGGACGCGGTGTGGTTCGCGCGGGGCGGCTACGGCTCGTGCCGGATCGCCGAGGCGGTGCTGCCGCGGCTGACCGAGGTGGCGCGGAAGAAGCGGTACCTCGGCTATTCCGACGCGGGGACGCTGCTGGCGGGGCTCTACAAGGCGGGGTTCCCGCACGTGGCGCACGGGCCGATGGCTTCGGACGCGGTGCGCAACGACGCGACGGCGTGGCGGGCGCTGAACTGGCTCAAGCGGGGCGACAGGACCTCCTGGGAACCGACGCTGCATGACGACCCGCGCCCGGCCGTGGCCTTCAACCTGAGCATCCTCGACGCTCTGGTCGGGACGGCGCTGGAGCCGGACCTGGGCGGTCATGTGCTGATGCTGGAGGACGTTTCGGAGCCGCTGTACCGGGTCGACCGGATGATGTTCCACCTGACCGGACAGGCCTCGATCCGCAGGGTCGCGGGAATCCGTCTCGGGCGGGTGTCGGACATCGTCGAGAACGATCCCGACTTCGGCCTGACCCCGGAGGAGATCGTCCGCTACTGGTGCGAGCGCTCGGGCATTCCCTACCTCGGCGCGGCCGATATCGGTCACGACCGCGAGAACAAGGTGGTGCCGTTCGGTTCTCGCTAGGCGCGACAGCGGCGACGCTGGCGCGGGGCCCTCGGCCGCGCCATGTTCGAACGGCATGAACCGCCGCAACCTTCTGATCCGCGCCGCAGGACTGGCCGCCGTCGTCGGCGGCGCCTGGTGGGCCCGCGAGACCCTGTTCTGGCCCGCCCCGGATCTGGACTTCGGCGAAGGCAGCGCGACGCCTTGGCTGCCCTATGCGCGGCGGGCCAATGTGCCGACGGTGAAGGCGCGGGTGGAGGGGCGCGAGATCATCGCCCTGATCGACACCGGCGCGCAGTATTCCGTAATCGACCGCCGGCTGGTCGCAGCCCTGCCGCCGCAGCGCCGCTCGATGTTCGAGATGCCGCTGATCGCCTATGGCGTCGGCGGCGGCAGCCAGATGGGGCGCGGCACCACGGTCGAGGCGCGTCTGCCCGGCCTGACCATTGGCAAGCTGAGGGCGGCGATCCTCGATCTGGGTCCGCTGGCGTCGGAGGACGGGCTGAACACGCCGCTGATCCTCGGCCGGGACGTGCTGGAGCATCTGGTGCTGGCGATCGATCCGGCCCGGCGGCACGTGCGGCTGATCGCGCGCGAGGCCTTCGTGCGGCCGCCTGACCTGACGCCGACCGCGGTGCGGCGCTCGGGCGGGGGCCTGGTCGCCCAGGTCACCGTCGAAGGGGTTCCGGTGGATGCGGTGGTCGACACCGGCGCCTCGTCGATGCTGGCCCTGGACGAGGCCACGGCCCAGGCCGCGGGTCTGCTCGACGGGCGGCCGCAGGAGACAGGCACCAGTCTGGTGCTCGGCGGGGCGGTGCAGGCGGCGGTGCTGGAGGCGCGCACCGTGACTTTCGCCGACCACCTTTACCGGCGGGTGCAGGTCGGCATCTTCGAGCAGCCGCCGTTGCCGAACTTCCCGGGCGCGCTGGTCGGCATGGAGGCGTTCGCCGGCCGTCGCGTGGCGTTCGACCTCGGCGCGGGCACGCTGCACGTGTCGCGGCCGCTGGATCTGACGGTGGGCTGAGCTCAGAGCGCCGAGAAGGTGTCGCAGGCGGCCGGGTCGCCGGACTCGTAGCCACGCCGCAGCCACTCGACCCGCTGGGCCGACGAGCCGTGGGTGAAGCCCTCGGGCACCACGCGGCCGCCCTGGCGGCGCTGCAGCGTGTCGTCGCCGATCGCCGAGGCGGTGCGCAGGCCTTCCTCGAGGTCGCCGGCTTCAAGCGCCACGGCGCCGTTGGAAACGGCGGAGGCGTTGCGCGCCCAGACGCCGGCGTAGCAGTCGGCCTGGAGTTCGAGGGCGACGGAATACTGGTTGGCCTCGGCCTGGCCGGAAGCGCGCTGCCGGGCCCGCTGAACCTGCTGCGAGGTTCCGGTCAGCGTCTGGACGTGGTGGCCGTATTCGTGAGCGATGACATAGGCGCGGGCGAAGTCGGCGGCCGAGGCGCCGAGCTGGCTCTCCATCTGCTGCCAGAAGGACAGGTCCAGATACACGCGGCGGTCGCTGGGGCAGTAGAACGGCCCCATGGCGGACTGGCCGAAACCGCAGCCGGTCGAGGTGCCGCGCTCGTAGAGGACGACGGTCGGCGGCTGATAGCCCTGCAGCCTGGTCTTCCAGACGTCGTCGACATTGGTCCCGATGACGTCGACGAAGGCGCCGGCCTTGTCCTCGGGGCTGCCCTGCTTGCCCTGTTCCGCGCTGCCGACGCCGCCGAGCTGGCTGGTGATCTGCCGGGTGGTCTGGGGATCGATGCCGAAGACGAAATAGCCGATGGCGGCAAGGACGAGCGCCCCGATGCCCCCGCCGGCGATTCCGGCGCCGCCCAGTCCGCGCCGGTCATCGATGTTGCCGCCGCGTCGTCCGCCCTGCCAGCGCATGCCGTTCCCTCGTCCTGATCAAGCCAGGCGGTAACGCCGGCGACCGTGAAGGGATGCAGGCGGCGCGTCTAGCGCGCGGGGCGGTCGAGCCAGCGGTCGATCTGGGTGACGCCGGCAGTCTTGGCGCGGCGGCGCTCCGTGGCGGCTTCCCGCAGGGCGCGCTCTTCCTCAGGCGAGCGGAGAGCGCGGCCGGTCGGGTCCTCGGTCAGAGGCGGCTGGCGCGCGGCCTCCACTTCCATCCGGCGCAAGCGGGCTTCAAGCTCCAGCTGGCGGGCGAAGGCCGCGCGCTGATCCGCCTGGGCGCGCAGACGGTCGATTTCGTATCGGTGCTGGTCCGCCTGGTGGCGGTGCGGATCGACCGACGCGCCCGGAGCCACATAGGCCGGCGGCGTCTGCGCCAGCGCGGGGCTGCCGATGGCGACGGCGGCGAGGGCGAGCAGGGCGCGAACGGCGATCATGGAAAGCAATATGGTCCCGGGACCGTGGGATGCCAAGCGTCGCCGTCAGGTGGCGGCGAGGGTCCAGACGCAAGTGCGCTTGACGGCGGAGTCCTCGAGCTCACGGGTGGTCGGCACCTCGTATTCAGCGAGCAGGTCGAAGCCGGACCTCGGAAAGTAGGTCCGAAGAGGATCGCCGACGAGGACGCGGATGCCCCGATCCGCGGCTACCGTCAGCCACGCCAGCACGCGTTCCGCCATGGGCTTTTCGTAAAAGACGTCGCCGGCGCAGATCACCTCGACATCCGGCGGCGGGGCCTCGAGCAGGTCGTCTTCGGTGAATGAAACCGCCGCGCTGTTGGCTGTGGCGTTCAGGGCCACGGCGGCGCCGCAGAACGGATCGATGTCGGCGCAGAGGGCGGACGTCGCCCCGGTCCTCATGGCCGCGATCCCGACGAGACCCGAGCCGGCGGCGAAGTCGAGCACGCGCTTGCCTACCACCTCCCGCGGATTGTCGAGCAGCCAGCGGGCGAGGCCCTGACCGCCGGCCCAGGCGAAGGCCCAGAACGGCGGGGGCAGGCCCATCTCGCCGAGTTCCTCCTCGGTCAGCCGCCAGATCGGGGTGATCTCGTCGGCCAGCCACAGCGAAATCTCCGGCGTGTGCGGCACGGGCTGCAGACGGGTGTTGGCGAGGATGAAGGCGGCGGGATCGGGGATCGGCATCGATCCCGGCTTACAGGGTGTGGACGCGGCGCCAATCCTCATTCCTGTGGGCGGGCCGCGGCGCAGGTTCGAGGAAGCCGAGGCGGCGGAGTTCGGCGATCGACGCGGCCGCGGAGGTGTGGGGGATGAAGACGCCGCCTTCCTTCTCCCACAGGTGGCGGAATTTGACCGTGTCGTCGACGAGGGCGTCGCCCGGATGGCAGTGCTCCCGCTTGAGGGCCGAAGAGGTCGTGATCACCTCGACGCCGGGAAAATGCCGGGCGGCCCAGCGCCGTTTCTGCGGCTCGGCCCAGGCGCCCCGCGGCAGGCCGGTGAGGATGATCGGATCACGGTCGCGGACGGCCTCGAACAGCTCCATGGCGTCCGGCATCAGCTCGAGGGTGTTGAAGAAGTCCGGTGTCGAGGCGATCCGCGCCCAGAAGGCCTTGAGCCCGAAGCGCTGCTCGAAGGCGCGCGAGGACATGCCGAGCACCGCTCGCGCGCCTTTGTCGAAATCGGCCAGCACGCCGTCGCAGTCGAGGTAGATGCGTGGTTCCGGCCGAGGTTCGCGCGCCATGGGGGTCAGCGGGGATGGGACTTGGCCGCGTCGCCACCCGCTTCGTTCGGACCATCGTCAACGCCGCCGCCGGCGCCGAACTCGCGGCCGGGCATGACGGAGTCTGCAGCGGGGTCGCCGGCGCGCCAGCCGCGCTCGTGGGATTCCCAATTGGGCGGGCGGCGCTCGATCTCGCTGTCGCTGACCGGGTTGCGCCTCGGGCCGCGGACGACCCGCTCCTCGGGCGGGATCCGCATCGGCGTGGACTCGCGGCCCGGATCCTTGCCGGCGGCCTGGCTGCTGCGGACGGTCTCGTCCTCCCGCAATTCTCTGGCCGAGCGGTTGCCGCCGTGAGAGCCGCGGTGACGATCCTCGCCGGGCGACGGTCTGGATTCGGAATTGCCCATCGGAGTCTCCTTTCGCCCCCGACATCAACCGAAGGTCCCGGCCGTGGTTCCCGTCTATCCGGCGGTTCGGCCGCTCGCGGTCCTCAGCACATCGAGATAGTTCCGCGCGACCTCCATGCCCTGACCCTGGGGCTTGTCGCGCACGGCGCGATGCAGCGCCGGCAGCTTCCAGCAGGGCACGTGCATGAACAGGTGGTGCTCGGCGTGGAAATTGACCCAGTAAGGAGCGATGAAGGCGCGCTCCCACCACGAGGCGCACGTGGTGCGGGCGGCGCGGAAGGCGTCGTCGGCCGAGCCCTCGACGCAGGCGTGTTCGGCGACGTTGCGCAACCGGGTGACCATCGGGAACCAGGTGGCGAGTGGCAGGAGCCAGAGGGCGAAATATGCCCACCAGACGCCGGCGAGGACGGCGCCTGCGAGCAGGGCGGCGTTGACCAGCAGGAAGGGCGCGACGCTGCGACCCGTGACGACCGCGCCCTCAGCGATGTCCTCGTCCCGCTGCGACGCGAACGCTTTGAAGGCGAACAGCACGCGCTGCTTGAAGAAGGTCTGACCGGTCAGGTCGCGGATGATCTTGCGGCGCAGCGAGGCGCGGGTGACCGGGAAGGGGGCGGACAGGACGAGGTCCGGGTCCTCGGCCTGCTGGGCGTATTTGTGGTGGCTGAGATGATAGGGCCGGTAGAGCGCCAGCGAAGCGCCGATGGGGATGGCGCAGAGCCAGTGGCCGAGGAAGTCGTTGATCCCCCGGCGGGGCGACAGGCCGCCGTGCGCCGCCTCGTGCATCAGGATGGCGAGGCCGAGCTGGCGCGTGCCGATGACAGCGACGCAGAGCGGGATCAGGATCGGCCAGAGCACTCCGGCGGCGGCCGCCAGCAGGATCACGGCCCAGCAATGCAGAACCAGCAGAGGACCGGCCCAGGCGGCACGCGTCTGGAACGGCGCCCACTCGTCGGGGGTGAACAGGTCGGCCGGACGGGCGCGGGGAGCGGCGGGCATGGAGGGCAGGATACGCCCGCCTGAAGGCGGCGCAAAGCGGAGCGGGCGGCCACGGTCGATGTCAGGCGGATCTGACGAAAAGTCAGGTTGACATGACATTCTGTTAGTGTCAGGTATGCCTGACATCACGTCAGGAACTCATGTCATGCTTTCTCTCGGGAAATCGAACACCACCTCTGCGGGCCGGCGATATGTCACCCGCACCATGGCCTTCATGAGCGGCTATGTGGCGATCAATGTCGCGGCCATCCTCGGGGCGTTCGACGACATGGCCTCGCCAGTGGCGGCCTGGGGACTGGCGTTGGCTGTGTCGGCGCCGGTGATCGGCCAGATCTGGGCGACGCTGGCGCTGATGCGGGAGTCGGACGAATACGTCCGGGCGGTGACCGCCAAACAGTTCATCCTCGCCGCCGGAATGGCCATGGCCATCGCCAGCGTCTGGGGGTTCGGCGAGAGCTATGCCGACGCCTATCACCTGCCTGGCTGGCTGATCTACCCGCTGTTCTGGCTGTGCTTCGGCCTTGCGGCGCCGTTCGTCAGGAGCAGCCGATGAAGAACCGGCTGAAACTGCTGCGCGTCGAGCGCGGCTGGACGCAGGAACAGCTGGGTCAGGCGCTGGGCGTATCGCGGCAGGCGGTGAACGCGCTGGAGACCGAGAAGCACGACCCGTCGCTGGACCTCGCCTACCGCATCGCCGTGCTGTTCGCGCGGCCGGTGGAAGACGTCTTCGAAAACCCTCACGCCTGACGGTTGTCAGGACAAGCTCACAAGGACCACGACCATGATGTTCATGTCCCGTCACGGCGGCGGCCGCGTGCTGCGCGTCTTCGCCATCGCCTCGGCCGTCGCCGTTCTCGCCGGAGGCGTCGCCCTCGCCGTCCGGGCCGAAGCGGCTCCGGTTTCCGCCGTGCAGACGGCGTTCGCCTCGGACCGGCTGTCGGTCGAGGTCGTCGGCGGCGGCCCCGACGTGATCCTGATCCCGGGACTGGCGTCGTCGCGCGAGGTGTGGCGGGCCGAGGCGGAGCGGCTGAAGGCGACGCATCGGGTGCATCTGGTGCAACTGGCCGGGTTCGCGGGGGAGCCGTGGGCGCATGACGACGGGCCCTTCGTCGAGCCGGTGGTCGCGGAGCTGGCCCGCTACATCCGCGAGGCGGGACTGGAGCGGCCGGCGGTGATCGGCCACTCGATGGGCGGGCTGGGCGCGCTGTTGCTGGCGCAGGCGGAGCCGGGGCTGGTCGGCAGGGTGATGAGCGTCGACAGCCTGCCGTTCTTCAGCGTCCTGTTCGGGCCGCAGGTGACGGCCGAGGCGGCGCGGCCGTTCGCGGCCCAGGCGGCGGCCGGGATACTGTCGGCGGACGAGGCCTCGTTCCGGGCGCAGCAGGCGCAGACGGCGATCGGCATGGCCCGCGATCCGGCGACGCGGGAGGCGATAGTCGAGTGGTCGTTGGCGACGGACCGCCAGGCGATGGCGGCGGCGATCCGGGATGTGATGACCACCGACGCCCGGCCGGGGCTGGCGGGGATGACCACCCCCGTGTGGGCGGTCTACGCCTCCGACGCCGACGGTGGCGCGCCGGCGGCGGGGGCCGATGCGCTATGGGCCCGCGAGTATGCGGCCCTGCCGGGCGTGAGGCTGGTCCGGGTCGACGGCAGCCGGCACTTCATCATGGCCGATCAGCCGGCGCTGTTCGCCGGACTGGTGGATCAGTTCCTGGCGGACTGACCGGCGGCGGCGGCGCGGGCGACGTTGCCTGGCAGGCGGCAGGACAGGATGAAGCCGCCCTCCTGGGCTTGCTGTTCGGGCGTGGGGAGGTCGAAGCAGTCGGTGGCCTGAATTGGCAGGCTGTCGGCGATCACGAGGCCCCCCTCGGCGCAATCGACCTCGATGAGGGGAATGTTATCGACGGTATAGGCGACGAGCTCGGCCGCGGAGACGTCGCACTGGAGCTCGGCGCGTGCGACCAGATCGCGGGCGTAGCGCCGGGCCTCGCGTGGGGACATCCGCACCTGGAAGGGCGCCGGCCGGTTGCGATTCATCTCCCGGCGGGAACTGGGAATACGGCTGGGCGTGGTCGCCATGATTCCGATATCGGAAGGACTTCCGAGAACTTCCCGTCCACTGTAGCCGGGGCCCGAGCCGGGCGTCTGGGCCGACGCCGAGGTTGCGACGAGGGCCGCCGCGGCGACGGCGAGAGAAAAGGCGATGCGAGCCATACCTACCTCCTCCAAGTGGCGTGACGTCTCCGACCCGTGCCGGCTGTCCGCCGAATTCATCGTTGCTCCACAGCCCGCGCAGTCCGGGCTGTCAGTTCCTGGCGGACTGACGCGCGGCGTTCACCACCGCGACGTTGCCGGGCAGGCGACAGGTCAGCATGTAGCCGCCCTGCTCGGCCTGGTCTTCGGGCATCGCGAGGTCGAGGCAGTCCATGGCCTGGGTGGGCAGGGTGTCGGCGATCACGAGGCCGCCCCCCACGGCGCAGTCGATTTCCATCAGCGGGATGTTGTCCTCGGTATAGGCCACGATCTCGGCCTCGGCGACGTCGCACATGATATCGGCCCGGCCCACCAGTTCGCGGGCATGGAGTCGGGCCTGGCGCGGCGACATGCGGACCTGGAAGGACGTTTCGCGGCCCCGGTTCATCTCGCGGCGCGAGCTGGCGATGCGGCTGGGCGTCGTCGACATGATGCCGGCGTCGGACGGATTGCCCAGGACTTCCGTCCCGCTGCCGCCGGGGCCCATGGGCACGCCCGAACTGATGACCTGGGCGGCGGCGGGAGTCGCGACCAGGGCGACGGCGGCGACGGCGAGAGAAAAGGCGATGCGGACCATACCTAGCCTCCTGTGGGCGTGACGTCTCCGACCCGTGCCGGCTGCCCGCCGAATTCATCGTTATATGACACAACCAGCAGGGATCTGAAAACCACAACCGGGACGGCGATCTCATAACCGCCCTCGGCGTAGGACCCGGCCTGGTAGGGGCCGATCAGGAAGGTCAGGCCGGCCGCCTTGCCGGGCGTGCCGCCGGGGGTCAACACGAAGGGGGTAGTGGCCACGCGCGGACAGGCGAACGGCTTGCTGTCGAAGGTGATCGAGGCCCCGTCCGGCACGCGGGCGCGCTTGGCGGCGTTGAGCGCCGAGCACAGGGCCTGGTCGAGGGCGGTCAGGTCGGCCCCTTTGCGGAACAGGTCGGCGAGGCCGATCTGGCGCTTCAGCGCCTTGTCCCAGAGGATGCCGCTGGTCAGGGTGTTGGGGTGGGCGCCGCCGGTATAGTCGAGGGCCACCCGCTTGAGGCTGAGCAGTTTGCCGGTCTCGGCGGCAGTGGTGATGGTGACGGTGTTCTCGTATTTCGGCCGGCCCGTCGGCGCGCCGGCCTCGGTCAGCTCGCCCTGCGCCCCCTCGGCGAACTGGCGCAGCTTGCGGACTTCCTCGGCGTAGAGACGGGCGTGCAGGTCCGGGTGCGCCTTCAGGGCGTCGGGCAGGCTCAGCCTGATGTCGGCCCAGGGTGTCTTCTCGTCCAGCCCCTGGGGCGCGGCGGCCTCGGCGGGCGTGACCAGGGCGTCCGGATCGGCCTTCGACGCCGGCGGCGCGTCCGCTTCCCGGTCCCGGTTGCAGGCGGCGAGCGTCGCGGCCACGGCGGCGGACAGGAGCAGCAGCTGTTGGGGGCGGGTCATGCAGAAATCCTTCAAAGCGGAAGCTGAACCGAGCCGAGAATGATGGCGACAAGCAGGATGAGGCCGGCGTCACGATTGGACCTGAACAGCCGGAGCGCAAGGGCGGGATCGTCGGTGCGCACGTCGCGGGCCTGACGCATCAGGTGGGCGGCCCACGGCAGCAGGGCGACGTAGAACAGGAGGCCGAGGCCGGCGGCCGCGCCGGCGGCGACGGTGAGGATGATGGTGAGGAGGTAGAAGACGGCGACGCCACGGCGAACATTGGGGCCGAGACGGCGGGCGGAGGATTTAACCCCGACCATGGCGTCGTCCTCGATGTCCTGCAGGGCGTAGATGGTGTCGTAGCCGAGGGTCCAGAAGACGCCGCCGAGGTAGAGGAGGAGGGCCGGGAGGGCGAGGTGGCCGTGAGTGTCGGCCGAGGCCACGAGAAACCCTTGTCCAGCCGCCTCCAGAGTCCGGAACCAGGCCCAGAGCAGGAAGGGCAGACCTCCGACGGCCGCATAGCCCATCAGGGCGCCCCAGTTGAAGGTCAGGCCCAGCCAGGCCTGGGGCCACCAGGTGATGCGCTTCATGAAGGGGTAGACGGCGACGAGGGCGAGGGAGGCGACGCCGAGCAGGATGCCGGTCAGGTTCAGGGTCAGCAGGATCAGCAGGCTGACGAGGCTGCAGCCGATGACGAAGGCCCAGGCCTGTTTCACCGAGATGCGGCCGGAGGGGATGGGGCGTCGGGCGGTGCGGGCGACCCTGGCGTCGATGTCGCGGTCGACGATGTCGTTGAAGGCGCAGCCGGCGGCGCGCATCAGGCAGGCCCCGAGGGCGAAGCCGAGGAACAGCCAGGCGTCGTAGAGGTCGGGCGTCTTGTGATGCTGGCCGAGCGCGAGGGCGATGCCCTGCCAGCCGGGGAGGAGCAGCAGCCAGATGCCGATCGGCCGGTCGAAGCGGCCGAGCTTGAGCCACGGCTTGAGGCCCTCGGGCGCCTGGCGGTCCACCCAGTTGGATCCGGCGTCGGGAAGCGGGGCGGAGGTCATGGTGGAGGTTGTAACGGCTTCCGGGGGCGGGGGTCGAGGGAAGAGGGGAGAGTGCAGTTCTCCCTCCCCGTCCGGGGAGGGTGGTCGCGAGAGCGACCGGGTGGGGACGGCTGACTGAGGATGACGCGACCCTGACGGGCCGCCCCCACCCTGTCGCCGCTGACGCGTCGACATCCCTCCCCGGCCGGGGAGGGAGACGGCGGGCGCGAGTCCGCGTCTTGCGCAGGGTGAGCCGCGAAAGTCAGGGAGGGCGCGGGACAGCCGGGCCTCGCCCGGTGCTGTTGTGTTGTTACCGTTTCGACGAGACAGGCTGCCCCGCGCGGCCGTTTTCCACACGCCCTCCGACTGGCGGCCCTGCCTTCGGGCCTTTGACGGATCACGCGGCGGCCGCCTTGCGACGACCGACGCGGGGGGGCCTGCCGCCGCGATCGCGACGTCCTC